>ERZ761602.43-NODE-43-length-293550-cov-22.624239_pt1 | contig 293550 bp, 283 predicted proteins | sample MGYA00512165_ERZ761602 | MGnify/ENA primary metagenome ERZ761602 (study PRJEB28899, sample SAMN02445085) | bioreactor sludge metagenome | biome: EBPR sludge; isolation source: Thorneside wastewater treatment plant | place: Australia: Brisbane, Thorneside... | reverse complement strand
TTGGGTTTTTGATTTGAAGAGGTTGGAAAATCCTGCAGGAGACCCAGCAGGATGATCTGATCGCGTGCCTCGACGTGCAGGCGCAGGCTGTGCTCGATGTGGCGGCCTTTGACCTTGTCATCAACGAGGAAATCGAAGGTGAAGGAAAGAGCGGGTCGTTGATCAAGGACCAGATGGTGATGGGCAAGCCAGAGTGCGTCGTAGAGCAGCTGGTCGTGCTCGTCCTCGTCGCCATGCCACAGGGCATCGCAAAACGCCTGGCTGATCTCCACTTTTTTGGTGAAGCCGAGAGGAGCGGTTGCCCAGCCTGCATCCAGCCAGGTGGCGGGTTGCAGCCGTTTGCGCGTTTGCGCGGGTGCGAAGGGCAGGTTGAGGGTCAGTTGCATCATCAGGCTCCCCCGAAACCCAAGCCACGTTCCTTGAGCGAGACCCAGCGCTGCCCGCCGATCACCAAATGATCGAGCACGGTGATGTCGAGCAGCTTGCCCGCCTGCACCATTGCGCGCGTTACGGCAACATCATCGGGAGAGGGAGTCGGGTCAGTGGAGGGATGATTGTGGGCAATAATGATCGCGGAGGCATTGCGGGTGACCGCGGGCTGGAAGATTTCGGCGATACGCACCTGCGAGGAATTGACCGAACCCTGATAGACCTCGACGATCTCCAGCACACGGTTGCGGCGGTCCAGCAGTAGCACGCGCAGGTGTTCCTTTTCCAGCAGCGCCATCTCGGTTTGCACGAGTGCGGCAGCATCGGCAGGCGAGTTGATCGCCGTGCGTTCCTCGGCGGGCAGGCTCAGGCGTAAGCCCAGGGTGAGCGCGGCTTTGATGCGCACGGCGGTCGCCTGGTTGATGCCTTTGACTTTGGCCAATTCCTGCGGATGGGCTTGATAGATGCGGCGGATGTCGTTGCCAAAATGAGACAGCAGGTCCTGGGCAATCTCGATCTGTTTCTGCCCGCCGATCAGGGCGGCGAGCAACTCGGTCTGGTTGCAGGCAGTGGCGTCCTGGGTCACGCGATAGGCGGGCTGCTCGCGCAGCGGCATGGTCTTGAGGCGCGGCGGGGTATAGGGGCTGGGGACGTGCAAGAGGGTATTCATGAAAGTCTCCTTGGGAAATGAAAGACGGCGCACCGATCGGTGCGCCGTCTTTGTTTATGTGGGTTACGCCATTGCCATCTCTGGCAGGCTGATCGCGATCGCTTCGTCCTCGGGGAAGGGGTCCTTGAAACCTTCCGAGAGCATCGGCATGATGATCGCCGTGAAGTTGCCCTCTGCGACCACAAGCGGCTTGGTGCTGCCGGTGATGCGCAGGGTCAGTTCGCCCTTGACCGCCTCGGCGGCGCGTTTGAGGTACACCGCAGACAGCCAGGCTTGGGCATCCTCCCCGCTGGCGCTTGCATCCAGGATGTTGCGCGCCTGTCCGGTCTCGGTTTCTGCGGAGGCGATCTTCAGGGCACCACCCACGACCTTGAGGAAGGTGTTCTGCGTGCCCATTGCATTGACCATGCGGATCGATTGCAGCAGACTCGCTTGTTGGACCTGCAAGGTGGCAACTGCATTCGTGCGCGCATCGTTGATCAAGGTCTGGATTTGTGCAGCGGGAAAATTGCCATCGACCGTGACGGTGGCAAACAGCAGGTCTTTGGAGGACTCTGCATTGTGGATCTGGAACATGGCGCGGTTGGCGCCGATCATTCCCATGCGCACCGTATCGCGTTCCTCGATCAGTGATGACAACAGACGCACACTACTGATGGGAAGGGACACGGCAATGGAGTCGCGCGGTCCTTCCAGAACTTCGAGTACCTGACCAGCGGTATATCCATCGGCAGCCAGTGCCACAGCCTGGGTCTTGTCCAGCATGAGATGGACCACCTGCAGGATGGCGCGCGACTCATCGGTCGAGGCAAAGGGCAACACACGCAGCAAACTGCGGAAGGTGCTACCGGTACAGGTGGACAATGGATGCAAGTCGTTCTCGTCCAGCATTGGTAGGGCTTCGTCCACAATACGCAGTGAGGTCCGAGTGGAAGCGCCCTGAATAACGAGCGCTGTGCCGTCAACGTGTAAACGAATGGAACTGGCAAGGGTCTCGACCACGGCTTTGAAGGTCGCGGCATCCACGCAGACGGCAAGGTCTTCGTTGCAGTCCACATTCAGGGTGGCGCGCGCGGCGGTCTCGCCGTTGAAGCAGGACAGGTGCAGGATGCCGTCGGTGGTGACGTTGAGTTGCACGAGTGCGAAGGCGGCTTGCAGGCTGTTCTTTGCGCTGGCACGGGTCACGGCATTCAATGCCACTTGCAGTTGGTCTTGTTGCAGGGTGATCATGAGCTGAGGTCTCCTTGTTGTTGAGTGAGATAGTCTTGCAGGATCTGGACGTCGAGGTAGATATGGTTATCGCGTTCTTCAGGAGAAGAGTCTTCGAAGTGTTTCTGCTCATCCTCTGCGACATAGTCCAAGAGGCGGGCAAGCGAGCGTAATTGTTCGGCGTTCATGCTTGAATAACCTCCTCCTCCGCCTGTGCGACCGGGACTTCGTTCTCCTCCGTGCGGCTGTCCAGAAAATGGATCTCCATGATCTTGAGTTCATAATCCGCGGCAGCCGTCCCGTCCTGTCGCGTCCAGATGCGTGGGCGTCCGCTGGATTTATCTGGGGTAAGTCTGCCCTCTATCAGAACCTTGCTGCCTTTTTGCAGGTATTGTTTGCAGATCTCCGCCAGCTTGCCCCAGGCGGTGCAGCGGAACCAGGTCGTGACCTTGATGATCTCGCCCTTCTCGTTGGGATACTGATCATGGGTTGCGACGTTGAAGATCGTGACCGGCGTGCCGGAGGGCGTGTAGCGCATCTCGGGTTCGCCGCCGAGATGACCGATGAAGATGGTTTTGTTGTATTGCTTGGACATGGGAGTCTCCTTATTTGAATTGAGTTACTTGCACACGTCGCGCAGGCGCTGGTCGATCTGGTATTGACCGGAACGGATGTAGTGGATCAGGCTGACGATGAACCACAACGCCCAGAGAACCATCAGGGCGAATAGGAACATGGTGATAAAAGTGAAGATGGACATGAGGTTGCTCCTTTTGGTAAAAGAAAGCGGGGAGCGATGAAACATCGCTCCCCGCTTCAGGGAATGGATTGGTTTGTACTTACAGAATGGACGGCCACCATCCGCTCAGGATGGCTTCGTCCGGATCCAGGGGTGCGGGAGGTCGCAGGGATTGCACATCTGCCCCACCGCTGCGAATGGCATCCGTGAGATGTTCTGTCCATTCATCCCCGGCGTTGTCCGGGTCGCTGAGCAGGACATACTCATACTGGTTGTGTTCGCGGAACCAGGCAAGCATCTTTGCCGAAGGGCTGGCGCCGTTGGTGTAGACCGCAACCGCCTCGCCATCGCGTCCCAGTTGATGGATCTTCTGGGCGGTGATCAGCATGTCGAACAGACCTTCCAGCACGATCAGCGTGCGCGTGCCCGGTGTGATGCGCCAACTACCAAGCGGCTGCAGGCGGTTGCCCCAGCTCTTGTGGTTCTTCGCGGGCGTGAAGTTGCGCGTGCCCTTGGGCAGTTGCTCATCCGGGATATAGCGCACATTCATCACGGCAGGTTGGGTCGGCGGGTCGGCATACACCACCCCACCCGCCCACAACCAGGTCCCGTCCCGGCGCACCATCATGGATTGTTTGGCTGCATCCATGATCTCGCGATGGACACAGGGAACGGGAATGCCATAGCCGAGTCCGTAGACCAATGCGGTGTAGGGTGTGATGCCGCGCTTGGATAGATAACTCCAGGCAGGCGACGTCTGCACACAAGCGCGCGCTTCCGACACGGCTTCGTCAAGTAACTGCACCTGGGTCGGTGGTCGTTTGGAGCGGGTCGGTTTGGATTCCGACACGGGTGGGAGGTAGCCCCGACCCAGTTTCTCTTGCAGCGCTTTGAGCGAACCGCCGCTGGCGCCGCAGCGCAGGCACTTCCAGTAGCCGCTCTGCAGATTGACCCCGAAGTTAGGTTGCCCTCCCTGCCCTTCCCGACTCGCGTCGTTATGGAAGGGGCACCAGAAGATGGCCCAGCCCCGATGATCCTCCACGCGAACCGCCGTTCCGAGGATCCCTTCGGCGATGGATAGGATGTCTTGCATGGGATTTTCTGCGACCTCCTTTTCGTTTGATCAATGGCCCAGACACTGGGCGATGGCTGCCATGCAAACCGCAAGCCAGTGATGAGGCTGGGAAGCGGCGATGGCGACCAGGATGAGAAGTAGTGCGAAGGTTCTCATGATCCGTCTCCTTCTTGGAATGGATTAAATAGTCCCAGGGGGAGGGCATGATCACGCATCCGGCGAGTCCCGTGAGACGGCTCATTCCACCTCCACGCGCGCCCAACAAGGGGCGCTGGTCTCCAGCACGGCATGCTCGTCCAGCAGTGTAATGTCGGCTTGATACAGGTGGTGGTCTCCCTGTCGCTGGGCGATGTCGGCAACCTTGACGGGCTTGCCGTCGGCGAAGATGATGCGCTCACAGGCTTTGAGGGATTTCCCTGCGGAAATCTTGACGGTTTTTACGGTTGTGATATGATCGGGCTTGAACATAAACGTTCTCCGAAACCGTCCAGTTGCAGCTGGGCGGTTTCTCTTTTTATCTGCCGGGCCTTGCACCCCGGCGAGTCCTCGCTGTCTCGCGTGGTGGAAAACAAAAACGGGCGCCTGGCATGGAAAGTCCATGTCGGGCGCCCGTTTGGCGTACGTGGGGAGATGCGGTTATTGAATTGGTATTACGTTGCCTCCTATCTTGGGTTCAAATGTGGATTGGACACCGATACACTCATAGGTGTGTCGGCTTGAATGTGGGGCTTGTTCGGGAAACGCCTCTCTTCTTTTTGTGCAAAAGAGCTGTTACCATTTCCGATTTGCTGCTTTGGTTTCCGAACAAGCCTTGATGTGGGGATGGTTTTGTTTGCGATGGATCTGTTTTTGTTTTGATTGGGCTCCTGAATTGATTGGGAATATGGGGATGGGATACAACGGCAGAAGCCCGGCGGTTTGCCAGGCTTCTTGAAGAGAGGGATGGATTGTGGAAAGGTTGAACAGTGGGGATTATATGGATGCGGGGGAATTTGTCAAAGCACGTAGGCGGCAGGTGTTTTTCTGGAATACCCTTTTCCAACCTGTAAAAACGCCCCTATTCCCTACGGGCGAACTCAATTGAAAAAGTTGCAATCGCCTGACATGGGTATAATTTTTTCACGTGCCCCGGCGCTATATCCACACTACCATTGGATTTGGATGGGAGAAAAATGAAAAAAACGATTTTCCTGATCACTGTCATTGGATTACTTCTACAATCCTGCACAACCGGCAGCACTGAAACCCCGGTGATTGAAATAACCGATGGAATTACCACAGTGGGCATTCCGAGTTCCACGCCGGAAGTCGCCACCCCGACGTTTACCCCGCAGCCAGAAATTGGGGACCGACCCGTCTTTCTGGCATGGCCGCTGCCAGCCCATGTCGGGCTTGCGCGAATATCCCAGTACCCCAACAACCCGTGGACCTGGAAGTACCTGGGCTTGAACGAGGGGCAACAATGCCCGCCCATGTTTGGGTACCTGCTCAATGTCGATTCATGGGTGTATTGGCGCGATCCATCCATTCCGGAGGAACAGGACAAGGCGCAAGCCGACCCGCACAACTTCGACATGGTGGCTTGTTATTCCACGGATGGCAACATCGGCGCGAACGGGCACGAAGGCACGGATATCAAAGCGCCAGCAGGAACTCCCGTGTATGCCGCCGCAGACGGCCGGGTCATGGAATGGCGACCGGATGGACTGAACAGCATGATCGTCCTGAAACATTGCCTGGGGGGCGAGTGGGACGCGTCGGGTGGGTGTGTTGGCGGAGAGCCGTGGTACACCACCTATATGCATATTGTCACCAACAAGGATCTGCTGGTCGAAAACCTGGAGGTTTTATCAGGCACGCAGGTCGGCGTGATCTATGACCAGACCATCAATTCCCATTTACATTTTGAAGTGGGGCGCGAAAAGCGCGGATATACCAATTTTGTAAATCCCTGGGGCCGGGATGAAGCGCCCTGGCTTGGGTGCATGTGGATCGATCAAGCCCTGTGTGTAAATCCTGATCCTGCTTATCACCGTTTGGCGGTGGTGGAAAACTCGGGGCAACTGATCCTCCAGCAGGGCGAGTTGACCATTCAGGTTCGGGATGTGCCTGAGATCAGGCAGCTCCGTTTATGGGGGGAACGGATCGTTGTTCTGGATACACAAGGGAATCTGTTTGCCCGCGAAGGGCGCTACACCGATACGGAAGACTCTATCTTGAATTGGAATCGGATCGCCAGCGAGGTGCAAGAGGTGCAAATCTCAGACCAGCGCATTGGCATACGCAAGACCGATGGAAACTTGTATGTACTGGAGGGTGCCCTGAATGGAGCCTGGACCCTTCAGGCGGAAAATGTGCGTGCCTTCTCCATCTCGGATACCCGCATCGGGTATGTGGACGGCAATGGCGACCTGTTCGTCCGGCAGGATGGATTGGACTCCGCATGGCAAAGACTCGCCAGCGGGGTGGCGGCTTTCCAGTTGAACGACAACCGCATCGCCATAACAGACTCACAGGGCAGTTTGTTCGTCAATGAAGGTGATCTGAATGCGGAATGGCAGCCAATGGTGGAGGATGTCAGGGCGTTTCAACTGACGAACCTGCGGCTGGGCATCCTCGACTCACAAGGCAGACTGCTGGTCAAGTCGGGCAACTTGCGGGCAGGGTGGCTTGTGATTGCAGAACAGGTGACTTCGTTCCAATTATCCAATTACCGTCTGTTGGTGCTGCACGCGGATGGAAGTTTCAGGTATCAGGAGGGAAATTTGTACCGGCCGTTGAAAGCATTGGAATGGGATGCCCGGACAGTTATTGTGAATGACAGTATCCCGACTTTTGTTCCTTGATGTCGGACTGCATGAAAGCTCAGGCATTTTATTCAGTGTTTTCCAACGCTTGAAAGACTTCATACGCCATGAAGACCCGGTTGCGTGCGTACCCGGTGGTTTCCTTCAACACGCCAGCCTCCACCAATTTATCGACATAGCGCTTCGCAGCCATATACGGGATATCTAGGGCAGTCTCCAATTGTCGCAGGGTCAGGATGGGGCGTGAGAATAGGAAGTCGATCACGGCAGACATGCGTTGAGGATTGTTATCTGCTTGCACCAATTCTTCGTATTGGGTGCGGATCCCTTGCAGACGAGTCATGCGGAAGATGCTGTCCTGTGCCTGTGCAGAAATACCACGCAGGAAGAAACGCAGCCATTCTTCCCACTTTCCATGTTGGGAGACTGCCAATAGATGATCGTAATACTCCTGGCGGTAATGTTCGAAATAAGCGCTCAAGTTCAGCAAGGGTTGGGATAACACGCCCCACTCTCGTAACAATAGCATGATCAACAATCGACCCACGCGCCCATTGCCATCCAGAAAGGGATGGATCGCCTCGAACTGGTAATGGATTAAGCCGGCACGCACCAGCGCCGGCAATTCCGTGTCGGCATGAATAAAAACCTCCATTGCCCCAAGAGCAATTTTCATTTCATCCACGGGTGGCGGGACATAGGTGGCGGTTTCAATGGTGCTGCCCGCTGCCCCGATCCAATTCTGGGTCTTGCGGAATTCACCCGGCGTGAATTGTCCGCCCCGAACCCCATCCATCAGTTTGGCGTGTAACTCACGGATCAAGCGCTGGCTGACCGGCAGTTTTTGTAGGCGTTCCAGTCCATAATCCAGCGCCAATACATAGTTATGCACTTCGCGTACATCGTCGTCCGATTCCAGAAATGACATCTGGGCAGACTCGTAGTTGTACAGGTCTGTCAGGGAGGCACGCGTCCCCTCGATCCGGGAGGACAGAACAGCCTCGCGGCGGATAAAGGGTTGAATGAGAAGGCGGGGGAATGGAAAACTGCCGGCAACCGTGGTCAATTTGGCGAGTTCCCGTTCTGCATCAGAGAGGGCGGTAAGCAGGGCTGGAGACCAATCCAGATTGGGCGGAAGCGGCGCGGGGATGAATGCCCAATAACCATTTTTGGTACGAATGGCTTTGCCGGCTTTGGTGCTGCGAAAATCTCCTGGTTTCATGATGTGTCCTGTGTGGGTGGTGTGAATACAGTTTACCATAACATCACTTTTTATAAAAAGTGTGAATAAGAATTTTTATATTAACACCCGGGGTTGAAGGGAAACATGGGCGTTTGCTGCATCTATACGTCTCGAAAAAGAACGACAGATGCGGGATACCCTCCCATTACTTTTCATATCATGCAGTTTGCAAAAAAATAAAAAACCAAGGATATGAAATGGAAACTCAAAGGAAAGACAGTCAGAAAAGAAGGCTGGGGCACTATATTGTAGGAGGTATTGTTATCGTCGGCATGATCGCCATTGCATGGGTTGCCTTGAATATTCAGCAACTGATCTCGATATGGACGGTTTCGAATGAGATCCGGCAACTTGAGAGACGCGCGGCGTATGCACCGGAGGTTGTGGAAAATCCCGTCGCGTTCACGGAGGATTTTGAGGGAGGGTTGTCCGCGGAATTCTGGGACTTCACGATCATTAACGGCGCCGGGCAGGCATCGAACGAAACCGCCTGGCACGCGGCGGAAATGGTGATCGATCACCAACTCATCCTCCGACACACAGACGACCCGGAATTCGACACAGAAAGCGCGGAATGGCAGGAACCCTCCAGCGAACAATACAACAATGTCACATTGATCGGTGGCAGTGGCTTTCAACCCACCGCTTCGAGCGATGTGGTCGTGGAGTTCAAGAGCCGGGTGGATGAGAATTTTTATGGAACGGCGGGAGTTGTCCTTCAGCTACAAGGGACGCTTCAAGCAGATGGAAGGTTTGCGAAGCCTTTCGATATGTTCGGACTTTCCATGATCGGCAGCGAGTCCTCTTTCAATGGCAGCAATGGAGCGGTCTGTTATCTGGCGCTCAATTGGGCTCCCGCTGAAGTTCAAGCACTAAATTTGGATCCGGAACAATGGCATACCTACCAGATCCGTCTGCATAGGATCAGTAGAACCCAATGGATGGGAAGCATGTCGGTGGATGGGTCGGAACTGTGTCGGATGACGATGCCGGCATTTGGACCGGTAGAGATCCAGGTCTGGAGCGACAATTACCTGGTGAGCACCCAGCCGCAACGATGGTGGCAGATTGCACCGGTGCTTGACTTGGGCTTCCAGAATGGCGGGGACAAGGAGTTTTATCTGGACGATATCCAGATATTTGAAGAAGTGCTGCAATAAACAGACAATGACAAATATGCCCGGTTCAAGACCGGGCGTATTTTTTTATGGAAGCAAAGCGACACAAACAACCCACCTCATCCTCCTGAAAAGTATAGTCACGCTCATGAGCGAGACCTACCAATCCAAACGGGAACGCCGGCAACGCATGTTGGAAGCCCTGCCCGCTGAACTACGGGAACATGTCTCCCTGCGCAATGTGGAAGCCGTGGCAGCGCTTTCTTCACAGGCACAGTTGCGTTTATTTGAAGCCATTCAAGCCGGGCTGACCCGACTGCCGCGTGCGATTGAACAATTACGCAAAGACCCGCAAACATCCGTGGCAGACCTGCTAAATCCTCCCACGCAAGTTGAAGCAGTGTCGGCGATCCAGCCCGTTCAAACTGCAATTGCACAAACCGTGGCGGATCAGATCCAGGAATGCTTTCCGGATATGCCGCGCGTGTCGGCTGAGGCGCTGGCGGAGGCGGATGTCATGCAGGTCGTTCGATCCGTTGCCGAGACCCATCAGCGGGTATTCAGGTCCAATCACATCAAAACGGATTTTGTCATGCTGACCTTGCATGGATTGATGCTCCAGACGCTCGAACAGCTTGAAGAGATCATTGAAGAAACCCCTGCCCTGCGGCAGGCTTTTGAACAAACCAACGAATGGAGAAAAGAAGAAACATGTTGAAACGAATTGCCTCGACCGGCGTGAACCTGGTGGTGTTGGGCGTGTCGGTTGGAATCTTTCTGGTGGCGTTCATCGCCCTCAATGCCTTGGGGGCGGCGCAGAAGCCGCCCACCATTTCCATCTTATCTGCGACCCGCAACTTGAACATCGGCGATGTCATCACGGCGAATGATCTGGAGGTCAAGACCGTCTTTCAGGATGACAACGCCAGTCTGTACATTCCCGGTGAGGAAGTGACCGGTGTTGTTGGCGGCATTGTTGCTCAACCGATTGGGAGCGGACAACCTGTTTTCCGCAATGCCATCGTGGCGCCGGCAGCAGAAGGCACGCGTTTGTCGGCTGTGCTGTCACAATTCCCCGGTCACAGTTTGTTCCCTCTGCCCTTGGATGCCATGAATTTGGTATCGCCGGATGCCGAAGCCTTCCTGCCCGGTGACCTGATCGGTGTGACGGTCGTGATCAGCACTCGACCCCAACAGATGAGCACACCGACTCCCATGCCGGAACTGATCATCGATCCGGGGTATGTGGAACCGACCGCCCAACCTTCCCCGCTTGAATTGGAACAGGCAGATGCTTTGAGTCGTGCTTTGCCGCCGCTTGCCAAGGACCTGTTCCCGATGGGTGTGCGTGTGATCGCGGTACAGGGACTGCCGCAACAAACTGAGTCTTCTGAAGACAGTGGCTCCTTCAACCTGGATACCCAGGCGAAGATGCTGATCCTGCTGGTTCCGAACGAGAGCCGTGAAGTGTTGTCGCTTGCCCTGCAGCAGGGAGATCGTTTGGTGGTCTCGCTCATGGCACGCGGGGATGAAACCCCTTCTGCCGGCTTTACCTATTGGGACTTCGAAGACTTGTTCAAGCAGGATCGTGAAGAAGTCCTGGGAGGAGGACAGTAATGCAGGTTCTTTTACTCGGAGCGGGAACTGTGACATCCCGCTTGAATATGCAACTGGCAGAACAAGGGCATTCGGTGATCGCCCAGATCGCGGCATTCACCCCGCAACACATCGACCTGTTCGACTTCCGTGCCTTGGTGGTGGTTTCACCGGAGTCATCGGTCTCGCCGGAGAGTCTGGTCAAGGCAGCTGAACGAGGTAAGTTGATCTTCGTCATTGCCGGTGTCGGTGATGGCATGGCATCCTGGGCGAATGGGGTTGGTGTGCCTTCGATTGCATACCCGCCCTCGGATGTGGACATCAATAAATTGTATGAAGAGATGCGCCGTGCGGATGCGGGCAACATGGCGGCAGATGATCAGTATCGCCGGGCGGTGCTGGGCAGTGATATGTCGGCTCGTATTCAATCCGGTATGGCTGTTCGTAAGATCGCCATCACGTCACCGAAGGGTGGAACAGGCAAGACCACTGTGGCGGTTAATCTCGCGGTGGCATTAGCCCTTAGTGGCATCACCACCTATCTCGTCGATGCCGATGGCAATGCCGGTGCTCTGCAATATCACATGCGCATGGAACGGGTGAACACGACCATGATTGGTTTGTTACGCCGTGAGATCGCCAAAGCCAATAAAGGTGTCATGAGTGATGTGGCATCAGGGGCTGCTTACTTGAATGCCTTTACCCCTCTGGAAAATTTGCCAACCCTGCGAGTCCTGCCGGGGCTCATTACCGATGACTTGGGCGATGAAGTCCTGCAACAGGAAGGTAAAGTTGCGGAAGTCATTCAAGGCTTGTATGAAGCCGGCGTCGCTGCGGGTGGTGTGGTCATCATGGATGTTGGCATCAATCCTGCGCATGTGGTGCATCGTGCCGCTTTGAAAGCCGCCGAAGGCATTGCGATCGTGATCAAGCCGGAGATCCCTGATCTGGCAGAGACTCGCAGATGGATCGCGAGGATGATCAATTCATTGGCAAGTGTTGTCGGCAAGGGCAGTGCCCATGAATTCGTCGGCAGCCGCGTCAAGCTTTGCTACAACCAGGTCGTGGGCGATGGCTTCAAGGCGGCACACAAGATGTTGCAGCAGGCATTGAGTGAAGACAAGATCGAACTGGCTTTGATCCCAAACGGCATCATTCCGATTGTCGATCCGCGTCTGGCAGCACAAGCGGTGAACTCGGATCGCCGCGAGGATATCCTGATCTGGCGTTACAAGAAGGAAAAGCTGGAGGAACTTGGACCCTTTGCAGATTCATTACTGGGCTTTGCTTCGCACTTTGTGCCGGCAGTGCGTGAAGGCGCTTCCCGCATTGGATTGCTTCCCAGCCCGACCAAAAAGCGCGGTTGGTTCGGAAAGGGCTAAGCCATGTTCGATATCGCTGGAAAGACGATGAAGCCTGTCTCGGAAGTGCGTTCCTCGGATGAGATGGAACGCTGGTGGACCATCTTGGCTGAGGAAGGGCGTGCAAAGAAAGCCGTCGAGTCATTGCAGAAAAGCATGACATCCACGGAGATCGAAGCCTTGGCTCGTCAGGTTTTCGAGGAAGTAAGCGTTCGTGCAGTCGATGCAGGTGTCTCACTACCCAAGGAATATATCCTGCGTTTGATCGGGGAACTGTCCGGTATGGGTCCCCTGCTGGAACTCATTGCCCGTTCGGACATTGAAGACATCGCCATCAATTTGGGACATATCTATGTGTACACCACCAGTAATGGCTGGGAACATGCCGGTCCTGCACCGGATGGGATTGGCGATGCCTTGCGAGTCATGATCGACCGTGCCGGGCAGCGTGCACCGACCCCCGATTACCCGGTTGCGGATGCGATGTTGCAGGTCATGGTTCCGCTCGTCGATGGAACTGTGCGGAGGAAGGGCGTGCGTATCAATTACGTCATGCCGCCGGCATCGCCGTATGGCGACACCATTACTCTCCGTGTTTCCAATTACCGTACTGCATCTGACCTCACACATGGCAGTTTGGCTTTACTTTGTCAGAACAGGCTTCCACCTGTCCCGCGTCCCAAGTTCGACCCGAAGGATTTCCCGCGTGGCAATGGAATTCTCACCCCGGAAGCGGCGAATTACTTATTGAGTGTCATGGTGCATGGTGGGACACTCGTCATCGCCGGCACGACTGGTTCAGGCAAGACCTTTGTGGGGCAGCGTATCCTACAGGAAATGCTGGATTACTACCCACGCGGCGCGATACGTTTGTTCATCGTGGAAGATAGCAACGAAATCATTCTCAATGGTTGGAATGGCGATGGCAAAGCCGACACAGGCAACATTATCTACACCGTGACCCGTCCCGAGATCCGCGGCGGTCCACCGCCGGTCACCATGTATGACCTGATCCGTTCTGCCTTGCGTTCGCGTCCGCATGGAGTGGTGATTGGCGAAGCGCGTGGCGCCGAAGCCTGGGAATTGATCCGCGCCGCAGCAACCGGTCACGGACATTCAGCCTTCACCATCCACGCCACCAGCGCCGAACATGTCTGGCCGCGCTTCCTGCAGGTGGTGCAGGCACATCCCGATGCGGCGCGTATGTCCGAGATCCAGATCGCGCAATCCTTTGCTGAGGCAGTGACGGCAGCGGTGTATATCGAGCGCAATCCCCAGCATGGGCAGATCGTGCGTGAAATTGTGGAGGTGTCCACCATTGTGGAACGCACCGCCGCACGTCCTTCGTTTTCTCCATTGTTTAAGTTTGAGTCTGGTAAAGGATTGATTCCGACTGGCAATCGTCCCATGCGACCGGGGTTCCGTGCAAACGATTTGAATATCCCCGAATCAATCTTCAAAGGAGGAGTGTAATGCCAGAGCAGAGCATTGGTTCAACACGAACCTTCGTTTTGTCAAAAGGATTCGCACAGGTCGGCAATCACTCAGCTTTGGTGGGGGAAGATGATACGAAACGGTTATTTGCCGAAATCTATGCCGACCCGGATCGTCCGGATGTACGACCGCAGGAGGCATACCAGGCGATCCTATCATCCATGCAACCGGGCTGGACAATGCGCGTTCTGCAGTTGTTCTGGCCTGACCCGGGTCCAAGATTTGAATTCCAGAAACAGGTCCAACGATGGAATACTCCCCTGACAGAAGGCTTAGATATTCTGTACCAAGGCTTATCCATTGCTATACAAGAATACCCTCTTCCCTTTGCGCGGCGGACTGTATTTGAGTTTGTATTGCCCGGAGGAGATAAAGGGATTTCGCTGAGTGGAAGTGAATGGGTTGCTTGGTGGGAAGGGTTAGGAGGATTATGTGCCAGCTTTGGATTACGCGCAAATATTTTTGGGAAATCTGATGTTGAAACACTGACACGCTGGATACTTAATCCTGACTTGAGTTACAAACCATGATAGCCATATTGGCATGAGATAAATCATCCAATAGTTTATAATTAAACTTTATTAGTCCAATAAATCTGGTACCCCATCTAAATGCTATGACAATGCCGAGTAAAAAAACAAAGAAAAAAACGCACGGTATTTTTTATACGCCGGATCAAGTTGCGACTCTACTTTGCAATTGGGCAATTCAATCTCCATCCGATACTGTCTTGGAACCTAGTTTTGGTGGATGTGGGTTCCTCAGAGCTACCAATAGCAGGTTTGTTGAAATTGGTTTAAATGAAAATGAAATCCCCCGACATGTTTTTGGTTGTGATATAGATCCTGTTGCATTCGAGCATCTCAGAAAGATATACCCTAATTCGAATGGGCATTTTATTCAAGATGATTTTCTAGGTCTACAAATCGAAAATTTTCCATCTAAGGAAAATTTTTCTATTGTTATTGGGAATCCCCCATACGTTTCGCATCATAATATGTTGCCGGATCAAAAAAAAGCAGCGTGGGAGTGGCTGGAGAATTCATCTTTTGATTCTGTAATTGATAGGCGGGCCAGCCTATGGGTATATTTTGTCCTTCATGGGCTCTCGTTTCTGAAGGAGGGAGGAAGAGTAGTATGGGTATTACCTGGCAGTTTTCTTCATGCAGATTATTCAAATCAGGTTCGCAAGATACTTCAACATAGATTCAAACGTATACTTTCAATTGTTGTTGGATCTCGCTTGTTCATCGAAGATGGAACTGAAGAAATCAGCATTTTTTTGTTAGGAGATGGTTATTTGCCAAATGCTGTGGATACCTGCAAAACTTCATTTGCATTTGCAAACTCTACTCAAGAGGTTCCACAAATTATTAATGCATGGGAGCAGGATCAGATAGAATCAAACACAATCACTCTAGCAAGCCTTATGCCTCTGTCAACCCAAATCATTTATAAAAAGCTCGAATTAGATTCTTGTACGATTTCATTAGGTGATATTTTCGACATCAGGATAGGGATTGTATCAGGGGCAAACGACTTCTTTATCATGAACAAAAATGAATGGAAAAAACATCGCTTCCCTAACACCTATGAAACCCTTATCTTAACTCGCTTCAAGGATACTAATGGACTTGAATTTACAAGTAAAGATATGAAAGCAAAATTGGAAGCAGGCAGTAAAAATATCCTTTTTGACACAAGTAGATCAAAACAAATTTCAAAGTCTGCCAAGAGATTTCTTGACCAATTTCCAGCGGAACGTTTACAAGCAACAACCTTTCAAAGGCGTGGAGTAGACGCATGGCACAGATTCAATGATAATAAAGTGCCTGATGCCTATTTACCTTATATGAACAATGAAGGCCCACGATTTGTAATTAACAAGGCACGGGCAACATCAACAAACTCGGTTCATAGGCTTTTTTATTTCAATAAGCAAAAAATACCAGGTGGAAAAGAATTGATCTTGAAGCAAACCGCAATTTCACTACTGAGCACATTCAGTCAACTCTCAGCCGAACTAGAAGGACGAGTATATGGCGCAGGTGTCTTGAAGCATGAACCTTCGGAAGCCAAGAAAATAAAGTTGATAATGAAGAAGAAAATTACGCATCAAGATGTTGTGGAAATCAACGAGGTTTACAAGCAGATCGATAAAAAACTAAGGGAACATAAAATTGAGGAAGCACGAGATTTGGCTGACAACTTCTCCCTCTCGGGTTTTCCGATAGAAGAACGAGTCAAAGTAATCGATGATCTGCTGAAAGGGTTAGCGTTAATGAGAATAAATCGCTCTCCTAAAAGTTGGAAAGGGTAACTTATATGAGCAACGAAACAAAAAGAATAGCGCATCTTAAAGATGAGATGTACAAGATATTATCCGATAATGAAATTGATTCGGATCGTGTTTTGGATATTGCTCACAAACTTGCCCAATCTGTACCTGATCGAACCAGGTTTTCAGTAGATGCCAGTTTAATAAACCGTCTGGGAAGGGAGTTGGTGACTAGAAAAGAGATAGCGGTTGCAGAATTAATTAAAAATTCCTATGATGCAGATGCTACAGAGGTTTCTGTTACATTCCTCGATACTGAGAATTCTGGCGGGACACTAATAATCGAAGATGATGGCAACGGCATGAGTCGAAATCAACTTATTTCCGGCTTTATGAGACTTGCTTCTACAGAAAAGATTCATGAACCATACTCACCAAAATTTAAAAGGTTGCGTGCTGGTAAAAAGGGAATTGGGCGTTTTGCAACCCAACGGCTTGGTCGTAAACTGATGATTTCGACTAAATCGCAAAACACTAGAAACGGATTTGAATTAGAGATCGATTGGAATAAATTTGAAACGGACAAGGAGCTTTTCCTTATTTCGCAAGAAGTAAGAGAAAATTCCACCAGAGAAAGTGGCGGCACAACACTCAAAATTACAAACCTGGAAGATGCATGGCTTGATGAGGATATAAAAAGAGTATTTAGGTATGTCGCTGATCTATTACAACCTTTCAAATTGATGAAACATACAAAAAAAAGCGACAAATTTGAAGTCAAAATATACCATGAAGACGATCAACAAAAAACTGAAGTTGCAAGTGTTGAAAAATTAATTTACGAAAATGCCATTGCCATAATAAATGGTGATGTGAATTCAATTGGACGAGGTGAAATCAGTTATTCCAGCGAAAGATATCGTGTCAATGTCCCCAAAAAAGAATTTGGATTTAAAGACGACCAAGAAAAAACTCTCAAATTCAGCTCGTTAAGGAATATTAAGTTTGTAGCCTATTACTTTATTCAGGATGAATTGCCCAAAAATAGCAAATCTTTAATTTGGAATTTTCTCCGTGAAAATGGGGGAATTCGGATTTATAGAAACGGATTTAAAGTACCACCTTATGGCGATAGCAAGAATGATTGGTTATCATTGGATCAACGTGCGGCTAGACGTTTAATTCTTGTACCTTTCAAAAACCAAAACTTCATTGGCTTTGTTGAGATTGTAGATGTTGATGGGGACATCTTTGAGGAAACATCCAGCCGTGAAGGATTGCTTGAAAACACGGCATATAAGGAGCTTCAGTCCTTTGTTGGGAATGCCTTGGAAGAACTGGTCGTTTTTATTGGCGCAGAACGTGGGCGAAAAGTTAGACCGACTAAGTCCCTTCAGACTACTCCGCCAATTGACCGTATTGGTATCGCTCTTGAGAGGTTAGACAAGAGTATTGATTTAGTGGTCTCAGAAAGTAAGAATAAAAAGCTTCCCGAAGTTGCGAAAAATGCCTTATCGCAAATCGCCGAAATTGCCAAAGAAACTGCAGAAACGACGAAATCTCTTTTCGAAGAACACAAGGACGCCATACGTGTTACTCTGGAAGAAGTCGAGATGCTCCGAATACTCGCCAGCCTTGGATTAGCAATTGGGGAATTTACCCACGAAACTAAGACCCTCTTCCCCAGTCTGAAGACAGCAGCGGACAACATTGCTAACTCGGCATCGCTAGATGAAATTCACATTATGGCAATCGAAATGAAAAGAAATGTGGATTCGTTAACAGATTATCTATCATATTTTGACAGAAGTATTGCGGCTAACACACAAAGAGACACAAAGCCGCAAGATATAAATCAAGTTTTGTATCAATTCTGGAAAACGATTTATCCCTCAGCAAAGGTAAGAGGCATTTCAGTTATTGAACCTGAAATTCATGGCTACAATTTGTTGACTACATCTATGCATCCATCAGAATGGTCTTCCATCCTATTTAATCTTTATACAAATTCATTGAAGGCTATTTACCGCACCAGAAGAGGTAATGGAAAAATATTCATAAAAGGTGGCAAGGAAGGCAGGTATATTTTCGCGGAGTTCGCAGATGATGGTGATGGAGTGAAAGAAAAGATTCGAGATAAAATATTTAATGCTTTCATAACTACTTCCCAGATTCCCAATCCGCTTGAAGATCCAATCCAAGGGTTGCAAGGGTCAGGATTGGGATTGAAAATTGTAAAAGATATCGTAGAGTCCAGAAAAGGAAAGATATATCTTATTGGTGCACCCCGAGGGTATAGCACCTGCTTCCGAATTGAAATCCCAGTAGCAACAAACGAAGAAAAGAGGGAATATGACTATTAAGTATCTTTACCTTGATGACGCAAACCAAGCTGAAATCAGACCTTTTGTTACGTCAGTAATGCGTTCTGGTAAGGTTGAAATTATCCATGAACATCCCGCCAAATATCTGAATAACATGGAAGAATTTACTGTCACGCTCAGGCAGTATGATGGGATTATTCTCGATTGGCGACTCGATGAATATGTTCAGTCGACAGAAGGCGAAATTAGAAAATTCAACTTTCGTGCAGGCGGGCTTGCGCAAGAAATTCATTCTCTAACATCCGAAGGCTCGATTGCACCGGTGCCAATTGTTTTATGGTCCGCAACACAAAAATTCAAAGGTTCATTTCAAAATGACTTTACTGCTCAAGATCTTTTTATTGCAAAATACACCAAGGAGGAAATAGGTGAGAGTGGTGGGCAAATAGCTAATGAACTTGAAGCCCTTGCAAAAGGATATAAGTCCATCGTGGAAGGTCGTGGCACAATTAATAATCTCGCGGTGTTACTTGGTTGCAAAGAAAAAGTTGAATATGCAGATGTTAGGGTATTAGACAGATTTTCAGCAGACACCTTTTCTGCTCATGAAGTGGCAAACTTTATTCTTGAGAAAATAATTCATCATCCCGGGCTGTTGATATCGGAAGAGCTTTTGCTGTCCAGACTTGGAATCAACAGAAATGCATCGCCTGGGTGGGTTGAAGTGAAAAAGATTCTTGATCCTTATATTTATAAAGGACCATTTTTCGAGGCATGGCCGCGATGGTGGGCACGGGGTATCGAGGATGATTGGTGGTTTTCAGTTATAAAAGCAGAATCACCGCTTAGTGTGCTTTCCGCACCAGAGAGAATAGCAATGATTTCTGATGTTACAAAGATCGAAGGACTGACGGCTCAGTCACCTTTAAAACCGGGCTACCATGATAAGTTCTACACAATTTGTGAGGAGACTCGGTCTCCTTTAGATCCAATTGATGGAGTAATAATTGAAGAACCTCAACCTGAACCGTGGCAAGAACGGAGGTATATATCTCTTGAAGTTGCATTGAAGCGTAGGAGCGAAAATTTTCGTCCTCACCGATTGGAATTTGAAAGACTTAAAGCTATTGCGGAAAACCAGGAAAAATAGGTGGGAGATTATGACAAACTCAAAAGTATTCCGCGAAAACATTTCTGGTAATTTAAGGCGAATCGCTGAATTTTTAAATCGAAAAGGAATCATAAGCGATGTCAGCCCTCTTTTTAAAGCTGCCAGTCAGTGCCTAAGTAGAGAGGGCGATTTATGGGGATATAGAATTGAGAGGCTTATTTTTCATAAAGTTGGGGAAGTTCGTGCTCAATCCCATAAGATCTCAAGTATTTCATTGGAAATAAATGTAGATGTAGAAGGCATATGTAATATAGCTGTTGGTTTTGATCCTCTGACAAAGTTGAGTTTAGACCTGACAATAATGGCAACCGGTAACGAAGAAGTAGATACTGCACCAATGAGTGCATGGCATTTAGATCGCCACACCCAAAATGCAAATTTTTCCCATCCAAGTTATCATTTTCAGTTTGGCGGCAATCGAATGAAATACGAGCATGAACAATACGGACTTGTGCTGATAACCGATTCTCCACGAATACCTCACCCCCCAATGGATGGAATTTTAGGGATAGATTTTGCTATCATAAATTTTTGGGAAGTTGAGAAAATACGATTTAGGAATGAAGGGGAGTACACAAACGTATTGAACGAATCAATAAACATGCTGTGGAAACCCTATGTTGAAAACCTGCATAATTATTGGCAACAAAACGCACAGTTGCTTCAGTGGAAACCTCATATTAATTGGCATCAGCTTCCACCGAAAACAACCTAATAATTAAAGTAAAAAAATCTTAGCGACACGGACGGGATACCCGTCCGTGTCTTTTTGTATCATGCCGTCCATGCCTGAACCTCAAGAACACTTTGCCGCCTCCATCGCCTCCGAAGCCGTGGAAGTCCTGGAAGACCATCTGCTCTTTCCGGGCGGGTATCTCCTGCCGCTCTCAGCGCGTGGCACGGGGGTGCCCGGTATGGCAGATCGTCCCTGGTCGCGTTTGACCTCGGATGTCTTCTATCCCAACCTGCCGGTCATGTACTCGCTTGCCATGCATCGCGAACCGCCGGATGTCCTACGCGGATCATTACGTGCGCGTCGTACTCTGTTTGAAGGTTTCATGATGGCGCTGGCGGAGAAGACCGGTCGGCGTCCCTCGATGGCGGAACGTTCCGCCGATCATGCGATGGATGCGGCTGAGTCAGAACTGACCTTTGGAAAGCCAGCGTTCAAGATCGCCTTGATGTCGGCACTGTTTGTCGAGCGTAATCGTTTTGAAGAAGCAGAGGCAGCGCGCAGGGTGATCGAATCCAATTTGCGTGCTCGTGGGCTCACAGCTCAAAGACTCTTCTACATCGCAGAACGTGCCCTGCATCATTTCCAACCCGGAGGAAAGTTATTTCCCGGACTGGATGAGCCGACCTTATTCCTTGAAGAGACCTTGCCTCTCATGCCTGCACCTTCCAGGCAGGTCATGCCTGTCGAAGATTCTGTTTGGATCGGCACGCATGCAAGAGATGGACGGGATATCCACTTCTCCTTCACCAAAGGACTCGATCCCGCCGTTCCGCCGCCACCCCATGCCACCACACTCATTCTCGGTGAACCTGGTGCCGGCAAGACCAGCCTCTTGCGTTGGATCATGTTGCAGCGATTGCTACAAGGCAGAACTGTCATCTCGATTGACCCCGAAGGCGAGAACAACAAACTCTGTGAAGCGGTGGGCGGAAGAGTCGTGCCGGCGGGTATTCCGGACGATAAGGAGACCTGCCTCATTCACCCCCTGCAGGGTGAGAACCCGGCAGAGTTGTTGCTGGCTGTCCGTTTCCTGATCGCCTCGCTTGCTGGTGAATCGGTTTTATCTCCTGGCGTGCAAGCCGCCCTGCATGAAGCCGTGAAGCGGCGTTGGGATCGCCGACCCGGAGCGATGACCATCGCGGAATTCGTGGAGACCCTGGGAACGATCAGTGTCCCCGAGTCCGCCATGCCGCTTGCATTGTTACGCCCTTTTATGCGCGGTGGACTCTTTGAGGGTTTCTTCGATAGACCCAAGGCTTTGTTGTCCCCGCACTTCCCTGCTGGACAATGGTGGAACTTTGATCTCTCCTCCCTGCGTGAAGAGAACCGTGCCATTGTGCATTCGGTGCTGGCTTGGTTTTTGTATCATGCCGTGACGGTCGGCAAACAACCGATGGACATCTTCATCGATGAGGGCTGGCGCTTGTTGCGCAGTGGTCCGTTCACGGATCTATTGGATGAATTAGGACGCCGTGCCCGCAAACGCGGCGTCGGCGTGACGCTCATCACACATCTGCCGGCTGACCTCATGAAGAATCCCACCTCACTCAGTTTGGCATCTACGGCTTTCATTGGTCGGCTTGGACCAGATGAAGCCTTTGCCTTCTATCGTTCCTTGGGTGTGCCGGAAAGTGAAGCACGCAAGAATGCCGAGACCACTTCAAGATTGCCACCCAGAGTCTTTCTGGCAGCACCCTCTGCTGGTCGAGGCGCATTGTTCCCGGTGTTGGTTTCCATCCCGCCCACCTGGATCCAATTTTGGAAACAGCTTGGGGCAATGGGAGTGCAGCGATGATCCACCCAAAGAGCGGGTACAAGCACCCGCATGGCGGGTATGTATGTATTCATTGTGGATACGAACATGCCAGTGCTCCAGATCAGTGTCCCCTCTGTAATGGCGAATGGCAGGGATGGGAATTGCTTTTTGCCCCGCACGCGCTGGATGATCTGCGCGCACAGGTCATGGGTTGGATTGCTCAATTGCCGTTCCCTACCATGATGGAATGGATCGCATCCTCAAAGGGATTGCGTGTGCGGTTGTATCTGCCTCCGCATGTAGCAGAAGGAGTGGTGAATTCCTGGTCAGCCATGACCGGACAGCATTCCAGGTGGCGCAGTTTGGGCATTGTGAAAATCCAATCCGATGGATATGCCCTGCATACCAGCAATCGCTTACCGTCGCTCATTGCATCAGCAAAAGATAGCGACCCTCTGCTTGCCATTGGCAGCCGGCTGATTAGTGCCGCTCGCGAAGGGCATGATGCCAGTCTACGTCTTTGGCTGCTTGGAAACGAAGATCAACTGCAGGAGAAGTTACGCAGCCTGTCTTCCTACTCGTATGGCACCGAAGGCGGCGTCGGCAATGACACACCCAACTCGTGGGGCATGCAGTTGGATTTTCTACGTGCCGGACTTTTCTTCGGGATGATCATGGCGGGCATCAGTGGCGGGATTCTATTTGCGGGTTGGTTCAATCCGTTTGCGGTCTCCATGTTTGTGATCGCTGGTATCACGATCTGTATTGCTTCGGCTTTAGGTATTCGGGATTGGCTCGCGTGGAGATCGATCCCCAAGGAAGTTGTGGAGAGACGGATACAGGAGCCGCTGTTGAAGGTCGCCTTCTCCATCTCTGAACCGATCCAACTTCCATTGCTGGCTGGGGAGCAATCGTGGCAACCGATTGAATCCACCTGGCCCGCCATCCAAAAACACGGCTTTCCATTACCTGCCGGTGAACTCGCCGGATTGATCGCACCACTTCAATTAGGTGAAGGCTCGGGGTTGTTGGATCGTGCCGTCTGGCAGGAAGTGCCGGCGCCGCCGCCATCGCAACCGTTGCTTGAGGCAGGTTTCAAGATCGGGCAGAGTGTTGCAACCGGCGAACAGGTCGGAGTCGATCCGGATGGACATGGTCTCGCAACCGGTGGCAGTCGTTCAGGCAAATCATCATTTGTTTATTCCATGCTGGAACAACTGACCGCCAAAGGCGATGATGCCCCTGGAATATTTTTGGTCGATCCACATGTGTCGCTTGCAGATGCCTTTCTCGATGCGATTGCTCAATTGCCAGAGGAACAAAAGCAAAAAGCAATCAAGAGATTACGTGTCATAACTCCAGATCAACCGCAGGTCATTCCCTTGAACCTACTTGCCGTTCCCGACTTTACCTGGGCAGGCAATGCCATCGTTCAGGTCGGACGGCGCATCTGGGATGACTACTGGGGTCCACGTATGCAGGCGGCGCTGCTTGGATTATTTCGCCTGGCGCATGTCTGGAACCAGCATCACCCCGAAGCCGGACTGGGTTTATTGCACGTGGTCTTCATGGCGTTCAACAAACCCTGGCGGCATAAGGCGATGGCGTTGTTACCTCCCGGTGAACGCATGGGCGCTTTGGCACTGGACGCCTTGCTTGGACAAACCGGTGAGGGAGACAAGTGGAGTCAGGGCTGGGTCACGGAAGTGATCAGCCCGGTACTCTCGAAGGTCATGGCATTGGAGTTATCGCCCTGGTTGTTCTCCGCCATGCATCAGGAACGCTTTGTGGATCTGAATCAATGGATCGACGAACGCGCCTGGATCGTATTGCGTTTGCCATCCGGTGAGATGGGGCGCGAAGGTGCAAGGCTGACTGCCGGCGTTCTATATAACGTCTTCGATGCCGCGTATCGTAAGGCGACGTTGGAGAAGCCAACACCCTTTTATTTCATCGTCGATGAAGCGCAGGAAATCGGATCGGGGATGCGTCTGGAGTCGATGCTGGCAGAAGGTGCCAAGTTCGGCGCGCGCATGTTCGTGCTGGCACAGTCACTTTCCATGATGCGCAAGGTGGAAGGCATGGAACCGGTTGTACAAGCCATGCTTGCCAATACCTCCACCCAGATGTTCTTCTCGCCCGATCCGGAGGATGCGGATCTGATCCGCGCCACGTTGAACTCGACCGTGCGCTACGGGGACATGACACTCGACTTGCCTTCATTACAGTGCTGGCTGCGGGCGCGTATTGGCGGGAGATGGCAGCCGCCGACCCTGACGCAGATCAAGCCCCTACCAAGAGCAGATGCTGCGAGAGTCCGCGCGCTGATCGAGGATGTCATTGCAGCTCATCCCAACGATTATCTGCCAGCCGATGGCTGGCAGGAGAAAGCTTCCAAAGTTCTGGAGGATATGCTGCCGGCAGCATTATCCAAACTGCTGGATGAATTCCTGGCAGTACGCATCGAGGAGCAGCGCAATACCCAGATCCGCCAGCCCGCACCAGTTGAGGATGAAAGGCGTTTGGGATTTTGATGACCGCAACAACTTTGCGTATTCTGTTGGTGGTCTGTGGTGGACCGCTTGCCTGCACCCTGACCTGTATTGGCATTTTGTATTCTGCCTGGCGTTTGTCCCGCAGGGGAAACGGATGGGATCGATGAGTGACATGAATGTTTTGATCGAGCAGATGGTTACAGAGATTTCCACGCAAACGTTCCAATTGGAAGACCGTCGTCTGCGGCTGTTCCTGAATTGGTTGATGGAGCACAGTATCGAAATGAAGGTTTCCCTTGGAACCTTTGATACCGGTCTAAAAGATACTGACATTCAGGAACGCTTCCGATCAGCACTTAAGACCTGGCTGCAGTCCCTGCCGGCGCAGGGTTTGCTTTGGGAATACCAAACCATCACTGGAGAGATTGGGTGGTGGCGCGATCTTGATCCTTCTCGATGGAAGCTGATCATAAAAACGGAAGAGGAGCCATAAATGATGTGGTTCCTCGCCGGTGTAGGCGTCGGCATCTTCGTTGGGTATCTACTGGGTCTTGTGATCCCTCTCCAGATCTTCATGATCATCTGTCTGGTTTTGGCAGGCTTGCTGGTTCTATTGTTCTTCCTGTTCCATCTCGGCGTCCGGGATTTCCAGGAATATTAGGAGTGTTATGCAGCGTTCTCGTTTGATGTGGATCTTTCCGATCCTTGCGATTCTTTTATGGTGGACATCCGCCTCCACGCATGCTGCGCCACTGGCGGCGTATTCATTGCCAGAGGGACGCACCTATGACCAGGCACACAACCTGGGCTACATCGATTGGAGTGGTCCCGTTCAATATGTGTACATCACCCATCGCGATGGCACTTCACTACCTCCAGAGGAAGGTGGCGCATCCTGCGGTGTCAGCTGCTCCGAATGGGTAACCCGTTTGGGGAATGGTGGAACTGCCAGTGGCTCCTTTGACCGGGATGTATCCTATTTTGAGGCAATGGTCGAATTTACGCGGGACGGCAGTGTTGGCACTGCCACTCTGCGCGCCTGCTCATCAAGTATGTCCTGGTATTTGTACAACGGATCCACGACTTTGCCTGGGTATGTCAGCATGATCCTGGCGGTTCCTGCGGGGTGCCGCTCCTGGTCTCTATCTGCTTCCGGCGGTTATGTGGATTTTCGCTCCATCGATGTGGAATACAGCGGACCGCCCAACACGGCGACTCCCACCCCATCCCGAACGCCCACCTTTACACCCACGATCACACTCACGCCGACGGCAACCTTTACGCCTAGCCTGACGCCGACCTTGACCTTCACGCCTACAATGACATTTACACCCACGGCGACGTTTACCAATACCCCATCACCCACACCCACTCCATTGCCGCCGCAAATTACAGGTGTGGTGGTTTGTGATCTCTGGGGCGATGCCGGTTGGTGTAGAGGGAATGAGACTCTGGAACTGACCGCCAGTGATCCACAAGGGTTTGACCTGACCATTGCTGGTGATTTAAATGGCGAGCCATTTACTTGTGGAAATTCCTGTGACCTGCCCTTGCCGGAGGGAACAGGGACTGCCAACTACACCGTGACCTCCACCAGTGGGCGAACTGCGAGTGGTTTATCCACCTGGCAGCGGGATGGGACGCCACCAGATCTTGCAGTCAGCCTCCCACCTGTGGATGGCAGGAATGGCTGGTATGTCTCGGAGGTGGATCTGTCCGCCATTGCCAACGATGCGATCTCAGGACTCTCCGTCTTGAATGGAAGCCTGGATGGTGGCACGACCTGGATCTCCTTTCCAGTGCAGTTTATGGACGGCGATCACCTGGCGCTGATCCATGCCAGGGATGTGGCTGGGAATGAGGTCACCGTGGAGAGAAGGATCCGTGTGGATACCGTTTCGCCGGTTGTGCAAATTACATCTCCCACCAATGGTGATGTGGTGCAGGGTGATGTGCACTTATCTGGAAGTTTGGAAGATATGACCTCTGGACCAGAGGGAGGCGAGATTTCTGTGGATGGTGGCCGCACCTGGTTCCCTGTTTCGCTGCATGTAGATGCCTGGTCATTCGTTTGGCGATCCGGAGAAGTTCCCAACGGAGAGTACATCATCCAGATGCGCGGGTTGGATCGGGCAGGTAATGATAGTGCTGCTTCGACGATTTCTTTGACCGTGGACAATGCCCCGCCGGCGGTCTCCATCACCGAACGTTGGTGGATTTGGGAGACCGGAACATTGAAGGTCCTCTCCAATCATTTCCCAATTGCAACCATCCAGGTGACGATCCGCGATCCACAAAAGCGTTGGAAGGAAGTGGTGTTGGATTTTGACCCCGGCAGGAATTCCTATACCGTGAAATGGGATCGGCGTTTTGCAGATGGAACACTGGCTCCCCCAGGGGAATACCCGGTTTGGGCGGTGGCATGTGACCTGAATGGATTATGCGGACAGGACGAGGGCTGGATCGTGATCCCGGAGATGGCGACCTCGACTGCCACAATATCACCATCCCCAACGGCAACCAGCACTGTGATGCCTTTGGCGACACCCACTGCAACACAAATAGCTCCAGCGCCGACTTTGGTAATGAACACACCCATACCAGAAGATATCCCCGTGCCGGCTCAGTCCTCCCTGCCGCTTTGGCAGATCATTGGCTTGCTGGGTCTATTCATGGTGATCGCCTCTGCCAGTGTGGTCGATCCACGTCCCAAGGCGTTGAAACGGTTGGGCGAAACGTTCAAAGTCATGTCTGCTCAGGCAAAAGACAATTCGTTTGATAACAAAATATAAAAGAAAAGAAAAGGATATACAAACATGGAAATACTTCTTGCAATAGTTGTGGCATCCGCCGTGATCTTCTTTGGGGCGTTGATCAGCATGGGGAACGAACGTCAAAGGAAGGCAATTGATGGGTTGAGGGAACAGGTGGTGCTCTGGGCGATACAGGATTTGAAAATCAAGCGTGAGCACCTTGTTCAGGCAGTCCAGGTTCCTGATCCTTTGGATTGGCTAAACAAGACTGCATCAAGAGTTTGTGCTTATGATTTGAAATTGCAGGTTTTGGAAGTAGTTGAGGAACCGCAATCCTTGATCTGCGCATCAGGTGATGGCGATCTTAAGGTCATTTTTTCACCTCTCTCACCAGTGGATATTCGCCGAATCAAGAGCAGCAGGCAAAGCCGTTTATCCAAATTTGCAGGGCAAAATCCCTTGCTACACCTACCCAAGAGTGTGAATATCCATGAATTGTCCCCATTGAATAGCGGACATCTTTTTGATCTGGAATTGGGGTTGGTATGGACTGCTTTAACTGGACAAAGTTGGAGCACGATCAATAGTTTATGGATTTATATTTTGGGCAATTGATGCCTGCCTACTTTTTGAACGATAGACCGAATCCAAATGGGAAAAGCGGGTTTTCGGAGTCATGGGGCGCATCCTCTTTTTGCGCCCTGACTGCCTCCATCGATGAAGGCAATTCAAAAGGTAAACGTCCTGATGGCGAAAAGAGTCCAAAAATCACATCCAAAACGGCTGAGTCGCTGGCGCCAAAGTTTGCAATCAAGCCGGTGGAATATTCGGTAATCTCAGGTATCACGGCTGGGCGCTCTAGAAACATGTCAATGATGGTTGGAACCCGCCTCATTACGTCCAGAATGTGCTTGCTATCGTTGTCCTTGAAATCCAAGTCTCCAGCATGAAAATAATTTTCCAAAAACCCTTTGCGCTTTTCAAAAGGTGCATGCAAGCGCAGAATGGCGATATCTGCATCCTCCAAATTTGACACCACCCTGCCATATTGGCTGGCGATTTCCGAATCAATGTTCTCCACAAATATCTTCATTCCTTTCCCCAGCGGAAGAAGGTTATCTTTATTTTTCAATAACACAATGGATTTTCGCTGGGCAATTTCCCCGGCTTTACGAAATTCCGGGTTGCCCACAATTCGCTCAGCCAGAACAGGATCCACAAATGGATTATCGAACAATCCCAGGCGAAATTTGTCGCGAAGCAGGCGGCGAACGGATTGGTTGATGCGTTCCTCCGTGATTCTACCGCTGTGAACCAGTTCCACAACGATTTCAGGGCACGCCTCTCCGCCAAACTGATCCACACCCGCTTCAATCGCCTTTTGAATTCGTCCGGCAGCCGAAAGATGCTCCACCCCCCAAGCTTTGGCGGGAATCAATTCACGCCCCATATACTTGATCGGATGGATAAGCATCTGGTCTGTGCAAATCACTCCTTCAAATCCATACCGTTTACGCAGCAGCCCTGTCACAATGTCCTTGTTAAATCCAAAGCCGACCTTTTCGAATGGTATGCCGACTGGAATGCTGTAATAGAGCATGATTTGTGCTGTGCCAGCCTGGAAGGCAGCCTCAAATGGTTTTAGGTGGTATTCAAACAAGCCGCCTGGATAAACTTGTTCCTTCCCATATGGGAAGTGGGCATCTTCGCCATTTCTCTGCGGACCCGCCCCGGGAAAATGTTTGGTCATGCAGGCAACGCTTTGAGAACCTAAAGGGTTGCCTTGAAAACCGAGGATATAAGCAGCGATCATCTCTGAGGCAAGGTTGGCATCTTCGCCAAAGGTACCAACTGCCCGACTCCATCGGGGTTCGGTCGCTAAATCTGCCATCGGGTGCAACGCCAATCGAATGCCCACTGCAACATATTCCTGACGGGCTATATTGGCAAATTGTTGAACTAATTCCGGGTCGCGTGTTGCCGCGAGTCCCGCTTGTTCGGGAAACCGCGAAAAGATTTCCTCTGCCATACCGGCTACCGGGTTTTGCATGAAGGAGTGAAGCGAATTGGATGAAATCGTAATAGGAATTCCCAATCGGGTCCGTTCCGCTAATTTCTGAACATGATTCGCCCATTCTGCCATTTGGCGCGGGGCGGCAATCCGTGTTACTTTGAAGTGATTCATGAGCCGCCTGGCGATCAGATCAGAGGATGGAGGCAGGGAAATGAGCGCGCTTTTCTCTCTCAATGTCCCATCTTCGTTCATGCCTATTGTGGCATGGAACATCAGTCCCGCTTTTTCTTCCAGGGTCATTTGCCCAAGAAGATCTTCCACTCGTTCTTCCAAGGGTCGGCGCGGATCTTCGTAAACATCCAAACGGCCGTTTTTATTTAGATCCCGAAATTTGTGACCATCAACCTGTAGGAGTCCTGCCTCTTCGCCAAGCAAAGATAGGTTTTGCCGGGCAACGACTTCCGGTTTAATTTCCAGCCAGTAGTACAGCGCGTACACAAACGCAAATAAACCGACCAGAATGAAGATCAAGATTTTCATGATTCAACCCCAAAAAGCCACGTTCCCGGGCAGGGAACTCTCCGTTCACATTCCCGGCATATTCCGTATTGCTGAAAACTGAAATTCGCCCAACTTTCCAGCAGGGCGTTACTCGAAAAAATCGCATTCGGATTGGTGAAGTATCCCCAGGCAAATGTCCAATCCGTTATTTTTTTACACTTATCGCAATATTGTTTGAAGGTCTTTGGGCGGACTTGGGCAGCATTATATTCAATATTTTCTGATTGCATTGTCAGTGGAAGAATAGTTGGAGAACCTTTTTTGCCGGTTTTATTTTTACTCATTGGTTGTTCCTCTTAAACCACTAACCTCCTGCAGCCATTTTAGTTCGCCTATTAAGTGATGGAGATTGTAATGAAGCAAAAGCGCGCGGGCAGGTTCGTTCTTCAAGGTGGCTTGCGACTTTCTTAGTTTGTCGATCATATTATTTATCAATGCCAGACGACTACTGGCATATTGCTTTCGCTTTCTTTGATCCAGCGAATTCCAAATTTCTGAAAATGAAACGCCTCCAGGAAACCTCTCAAATAAACCAAAACTTTCGATCAAACAATAATCCCTTAAAAATCTGCGCCCTCTTACCGTAATATGATAGTACCGTTGCCGATCTCCCTTCTGACGTGCCCATTGGATCAAATCCCAGCGTACAAGAATTCCAATTTCAGGGGTCAAACTGGCGGCTGCCATTTCCACAGACCAATTCTGAGCAAGACGGGAGAATAATTCCCCAGATATCTGATCCCTGCTTTTGGGCATGCAACTTAAACTTTTCAAGATGGACATCGTTTTATCTGAATATAGCCTATACATGATGCCCCCCGGATAGAATTTGCAAGGTTTTTTTTATTATTGGCAAGGCTGTAGTTACATCTTCATGAATGACTACATTTGCAACTTGATCCAATATGGTAACCGTCTGATTGATAATAATCAGGGATGATCCCTGCAGATAGGCATTATCAATCATTGCCGATGCCGGACCTCCAGACAAAGATGTTCCTGCGATAAGAATCAGATCGCTTTGCCGGATAGTTCTTTGGGCGGCAATTAACGCCTTGGCTGGAAGTTGCTCGCCGGTCAGAATCACATTAGGTTTGAGAATACCATGACAGGTTTTGCATCGAGGAACTAGACCATCCCGAAGAAATTGTTCCAATATTCCTTGCGATGGATAAATTTTGTAGCAGGATATACAGACAACTTCGCCCAATGTTCCATGTAATTCAATCACTTCCCTGTTTCCGGCCTTCTGGTGCAACATATCGCCATTTTGAGTAATGATTGCCTGTAAATACCCCATTTCCTCCATCTCAGCGAGAGCCAGATGTGCCGCATTTGGTTGTGCGGCAAGTACTGTTTTGATGAGAGGAGTGATTTGCTCATAAAATCCCTGAGGGTCGCGGCAGAAGCCTTGCAGAGACCCCCTTGATTGTTCCCCTTCCTGCAAAACTTCTGCCCGCGCCCACAGTCCCGTTCCTGGACTGCGAAAGTCAGGGATGCCTGAACGGGTGGACATCCCCGCGCCTGTGAATGCTATGACTCGTTTGTTTTTTGCCATCAGAGAGGCGGCTTGAAGAATTTCGTTAGAGGCATCAAGTTGAGACATTTCAATTTTACCAAAACTCGTTTATTATCACAGTATATTCAGGCATCTGATCATGCTGAGTAGTTACTCGAATCAAAATAAATACAGACTTTCATTGAATGAAAGTCTGCTGATATAAATATCATGCTAATGTGTAAAAAGCAACACCTAGGGTACCAGGTCCTGCATGGGTGCCAATTACGGGGCCAGCTTCTGCAATCATCAAGTCCGCGCAATTAAATTTAGCCCTCAATTGTTCTCCAAATTCTCGCGCTTCAGATTCTGCTTCGCAATGCAGCACGGCAAAGTGAGTTTCCTTTGCACCAATCTTTTCCTCCACCAATTCAAATAGGCGCGCAACCGCGCGCTTACGGGTACGGGCGCGTTCCAAGGGCTCGATTCGCCCTTCCTTAACGTAAAGAATTGGTTTAATGGCTAGCGCCGACCCAAGAAAGGCAGTTGCCCCTCCAATGCGCCCTCCTTTGTGGAGGTATTCAAGTGTTTCCACGGTGAAAAACAGGTTCATATTTTGCTTGATGCGCTCCAATAGTTCAACCACCTCTTTGGCGCTCTTTCCATTCTCTGCCGCAGCCCTCGCGGCAATCGCCATCATTCCAAACCCAAGCGAAACATTCTCTGAATTGACAACATGAACAGGCACATCTTTAAACTGCTCATTCGCCATTAATGCCGATTGCAGTGTGGCGCTCATCTTATCGGAAATGGTCACTGTAACAATTTCCTCCGCCTCCTGCGCCAGTTTGCTGTAGACATCGATGAAATCCTGCGCCGTAGGCTGGGCGGTGGTGGGCAGTTTTTTGCTGGCGCGTAACAGAGTATAGAATTCTTTTGCATCCAAATTAACACCCACTTGAAAGTTTTTATCCCCAAAGTTTAAATGGACAGGGACAACATGCACCCCATATTGCAGACCTTGTGCAGGGGTCAAGGAACAGGCTCCATCTGTAACAACTGCAACTTTTTTCTTTGTCGACATAATAATCTCCTTTGGTTGATCAATAGAATAGTTTGAGGCGATTGGAAGTGGACAACATTATCCTGAGCGTTTACTCTCCTTTTCGGATCCTGCTCCTTTCCTCTTGGCGCGCCAGCCAACGCCGCGTTCTGTGCCATCAAGTAGATTACGGATATTCGGACGCAATGCCCAAAGCAAAAGCGCTTCTACAATTAGGCAATACAAAACATAGACCCACGGGGAGTAACCTTGCCAGGCACGTACCGCAAAAAGGATGATAGCTATGAGAGGGACGGTCATCGTTGTTACCGATGCGTACCCCACACCAAAATAGATCAATATGCTAATTGGAATTAAGATCAGGAAACTCGTCGGCCATAAACCTAAAGCCCCGCCTAAAGCCGGCGCACCCCCAGCCCCTCCGCGTAAGCGCAGCAACCCAGCTTCGTCACGCTCGGTAAGGAAAATGGAATAATTGTGACCCAGGATGGCTGCCAAGGGGGCAAGAATTTCCAACCAGGCATTATCAGGCGTCAGCCAACGTGCCAGCCATACGGCGCTGGCTCCTTTGAAAACATCCAAGAGCAATGTTAGTATGGCAATGGCAGGACCCGCAGCGCGCAAGGCATTGGTCGTGCCGGTGCGTCCGCTCCCAATCAGGCGCACATCCTGCCCGGTTTTCCAGCGAACCAGCAGCAGACCAAACGGAATGGAGCCAAGCAAGTAAGAGATCACAAGAACAATAACGGGCATGCGTTTAATCCGTCCGTTTCTTATGCTCAAACCCATACCAGCCATGCCCATCCAGCACGGTCGCATTTGTGCGCCCGTTGATCTCGTGCGGATCGGCGATGGTGTGATTCAGGTCATAGTGGATGGGCAGGATATAGTGCGGCTCGAATCGGTTGGACATTCCCATCAGCGCGTTTTTATAGCGGGCAGGCTGAAAGGGAGGCGTGCGCCAGGGCAAGCAGAGCAGATCGGGGCGTTGGGGCAGAGGCGCCTCATGCGCGTCGCCAATATGCAGCAGTGTAATCTCATCCTTCACAAGGAAGGAAAGCGGAGTACCGCCTGGGTCTGGGAATCGCCAGCGAAACAATACGTAAAAAAACGTATATAAGAATCCACCAATCGCACTGTATCCCGGCAGGATTTCGATGCCCGCAACCTCATCCCCTGCCTTGACGGGGCGCAGGCGCTCGCGCGGAACGCCCAGTTGCGCAGCAATCTCGCAAACATCCGGCGAAGCCAGCACAATTCCCGTCGGCACTTCTGCCACGCGCCCGATGTGGTCTTTATGGGCATGAGTGACACAGATATATTCCACGCCCGGGTCCGGTTCGCGCGTGAAGTCTGGGTCTATTAAAATGTGATGCCTGCCTTTGATTTCGACGCAGGAATGACCAAGATAACGAACTTTCAATTCAGCCTCCATAGTGTTTTTTTTATAAAAAAGGTTTTTCAATACACCATACGAATAAAACTACCATCGCAAAGCCGATCAAAAATACGGGCTAGTTGAATACCGATAGCTTCAATTGGTTCAACGTTTGCGCGTCGGCAGGCAGGGCAGAAAGCGCGTCTGGCATGAAGGCATACAGCATGAGCAGGATGCCGCCAGCCAGCGCCCCCAATCCGCGAATGTGGGACGTATGGCAACCTTGTGCTCTTCACTCAGAACTAGGATCGCGCCGCCGAAAACCATCAGCAAGGAAACCAACACAGGCAAAAGAACCGGTCCCCACCTGGGGAGTGGAATCAGGAAGAGGAGGTCGGGATCAAGTAGAGTTTGCGGCCACCCGATAAACACTCGCAGCCAGATGTAATAAAAGATATCCCAGATACCAAAAGCGAAGACGGCAAACCCCAATCGGGATGTAAACTTCTTTCCTGCAATCCAGCCTACAGATAGCAGCATGACCAGTGTTGCTGCCTCCCTGCCAAATTCGATGGCTCCAATTTGCGGGTTAAATGGCGGCACAGCTTGGATGGGATCATTAATGCCGTACAGTCTTCTTAGATAGACAACCACAGCCGATTCGAGATACGCCATAGCGACGGCGAACAGCCCGATCCATAAAAGGGATTTTGTCTTTCCGTTCAATTCCCTGCTCCCAGACTTTCCTTCGCTTCATTCCCCAACGTTGTGCCTGCTCCCGTTCCCAAGCCTTCAAATAAATGAGAAGCCTGCACAAAGATCCCCTCACCGCTGACAGCTACTTCTCCGCCCACCAATCGGATTGCTCCTGCAGCAGTCACCTTCTTCCCATTGACATTCAGCACCCATGCACTGATCGTGAACATCTGACCAAGCGGAACGGGTTTGAGGTAATTGATATTGATGTTCACCGAGGCGACGCGATGTCCCGCCAGCCAGACCGCCGCGCCCATGGCTTCATCCAGCAATGCGGCGGATGCGCCGCCATGCGCCATGCCAGGCGGACCTTGTTGAGCGAGGGTCAAGGTCACTTCAGCAAAAATCGAGTTATCGTCCTGGGCGTACCAGGTCACGCCCATGCTTGGCGAATCTTCCGAGCCGCATACGAAACAAGAGCCATGAGAGGGTAATTTCTTCATTAAGTGTTTCAATCCTTTTTGTTATAGGATAGGTGAATTTCCGAATAAACCGAAAAAATAAAATAAAAAAAGTTACCAAAGTAGACTTGCTATGCACGCACAACTTCCCGCAGCAAATCAGCCAGGCGGTTCAACCTCTCCGCGTTCAATGTGGAAACTGCCGAGAGAATCTGGCCTGCTCTGCTCAGCAACAGGCTTCCTAAACGAAAATAAAGCCGTTTCGAGATGGCAAGGCTAAATCCAAGCCCGATCAAGGCGCTTATGCTGGCGGCTACCGAGAGTTCCTGGTTCAAAAAAGCCTTTCGCATATTGGTTACATCCTCATGTTCATCCATTAAATTCAAATTGAGCAAAATGGCGGTTGTAATGTTCGCCAGATTCGGGAGCGATACGTTTTCACTTGGGATGTGTTCGAGCAAGTTATCCAGGAGGCTTTCGAGGTCTTTGTCCCGGTAATTCTCAATTTGTTGCAGGATACGTTTTTTTACTTGCTGCCATTCTTCCTCGTTACGTATATCGCTTCCAGCTAATGTTCGCAGTCTTCGGACGGCGGCAAGCGTGGGACGAAATGCAATGGTTGGCCGTCCAGGTCCGCCAGGCTGATCAGGACGTTGGTGTTCCGCTTCAACCATCCCATGCGCTTCGAGAAGGCGCAGCATTTCATAGGCGCTGACCGGGCTAATTCGAAGGTGTTTTGCAAGCGTAGTGTAATGAATGGGCTCTCCGCCTTCATGGTAGAGATCCAGAAGCTTGCTTAATACCTCTTGTTGGCGTCGGGTAAGTTTTATAGACATCTTCCGAAAATTCCGAAAATATTATATCATGCTCCCTGATGAAGTAATCCCAATCCATGAAGATGAAATAATGTTACACTATCACCGTAACGCAAGGAGCGCGTTGTGACAAAAGCCGCCACCCTATCAAACGAACTTCGGAAATTCATGGAGGAAACCATGCGCCAAAGCATGAAGGGCCTGCTGGCTTTTACGCGCGACCGGAATATTTCTTTTTCCCAGATTTCAATACTTATGCATCTTTATTACAAAGGAAAAAGCAATGTTTCTGATATTGCCGAAAAATTGGGGACGACCAACGCAGCAGCCAGTCAACTTATCAGGAAACTGGAACTGGAACATCTGGTACGGAGATATGAAGGAACTGACGACAGGCGGGTCCGCCAGATAGAACTGGGGGAACATGGAAAGAAACTTGTGGATGACATGATCGCCACCCGATTTCACTGGCTGGATGACTTAGCCTTGCTAATTGACAACGAGAAAAGCGGGCAGATCTTGTTGTCGATCCATGAGTTGACAGAGATGATACAGCAGGTTGAGTAGAAACCTAGTTCTAATGAATGAACTGTGCCATTGTACCTTTTTTGAGGAAATACCTCTCCATAAAATGGATGGCATGACAAGAAAATTAATTGTTACTCGTCATCTTTTTAACACCTTTTCAGCCATGTTCTTACTGCCGCCAGCGATTCGGTGGTGATGGTATGACCCATGTGGAAGTTGTGATAGTCCACATCCACGCCATCTTGCAGGTTCCGGCTTCGTCTACGCAATAGACGTTATCGGAAATAACCAACAGGACTATAAAATGCCCTTGAAAATCGGCTTTTTTATGCCAAAATCCTTATTACCGATAACGTCTAATATACCGATTGAATGTATCTCATCCCTTTGGGCAATATAGTGCAATTCATAGCCCCAGACGGGTAAACTGCTCATGCGGCGCGTTGATGGAGGTGAGGAACTCGCGCAGGCTGGCTTTCAGCCGCTCGACGACTTCGGGATGTTCGGCGTATAAGTTTTGCTGCTGCTGCGGGTCGTCCTTGACGTTGTAGAGGGCGCTGGACATCGGTCCGCGTGTGACGCGGGCGGAGTAGCGTTTGCCATCAAAGTCGTCGTTCACGCGCACGTCGCCAAATTGGGGCGGCAGGGGCGAGTACCAGTAGAGCGGTTCGTTTTTGTCACTGGGGGGCCAGAGGTAGAGAGTCCATTCGCCGTCGGTGATGTTCATGGCTTCGCCGTAGCGCCCATAGACGGCAGTCTCGCGGATGGGCGAATCGCTTTCAGCGTGGAGAATGTATGGGAGCAAACTCCGCCCATGCGTCCCGGCAGGAAGCGGGATGTTGAATCCATCCAATACGGTGGCGAATAAATCCACAGGTTGAACGAGGTGTGGCACGCGGCGTCCCCCCATCCCTTTGGGATGGTAGATGAGGAGCGGGACGTGGGCGAGTTCCTGATACATATTCGAGTCGCCGAGGTCGCTCCAGGGTTTGCCGATCATGCCGTGTTCGCCGAAGAGATGCCCGTGATCGGTGACGACAATAATCATGGTGTCGTCCATCAAGCCGAGATGTTCCACTTTATCAAGCAGGTGTCCGAGCCAGCGATCCACCATCGTCACTTCGCCCGCGTACAGGGCGCGGATTTCCTTGAGTTCTTCTTCGCTGTACAGGTCGGATTTGCCGTAGGTGGGCCAGATGAATCGCTGACCTTTGAAGCCAGGGTTGTACATCTCGTCGTAGGGGAAGGGCGGGTCGAAGGGTTCGTGCGGGTCGAAAACTTCGAGCAGGAGGAAGAAGTCTTTTAAGTTGCGGTTGCGCTCCACCCAGTCGGAGGCTTTGCGGAAGACCTGCGGGGCAAAGTAGTCTTCTTCCACGCGGAAGTGGGCAGTGTTGCGTTTGTAGCGGGCAAAGGAGCCAGGGCGGAGGGCGTGACGCGCCATGCGCTCCGCTTCGCCAGGGTATTCGACGGGGATGTCGGGGTCGGTGATCCACAGGTCGTTTTCCTGTCCACGAATGAACTCCGCGCCAGAAAAGTTGAAGAAGTAATTGCCAGAGCCGCGCTCCCACATGTGATAGTGGTCGCTGATGACCATGCTGGTATGCCCGTTTTGGGTGACGATTTTGGCGAGGTCGGGGTCGGAGGTTTCGAGCGGACCCCAGCCGCGCCAGGGGAACTCGAAGCGTCCCGTCCACATATCGCGGCGGGCGGGCATACACGGGTACGAGCCGAGGTAGGCGTTGTCAAAGACGACGCTTTTTTTCGCCAGCGCATCGAGGTTGGGGGTTTGAATCCACTCGTTGCCGTAACAGCCGAGATGGTCGCGCCGCAGGGTATCTATCAGGATGAAGATGGTGTTCATGGGTGATCCTCTAGTTCATTACAAGATTCTTAACCACGAAGGGCACAAAATACACAAAGGATTAAGAAATAGGCTTTCCTTCGTGACCCTTCGCGGTTCAAAGTTTTTTCATAATCTCCGACGGTGGTCGGCGCTGACGGAGCAGGTCCGCCATCTGGCGCATGGGCTGGTCAACGTGCGTGAAGAAGGCTTTGAAGCCCGCGCACAAATGATTCAGCCCCGCTTCGCCGTCGGGCGTGAAGTCGGTGCGGTCTTTGGGACAGCCGCCGTTGCAGGCAAACAGGACGGGACATTCGCGGCAGTAGCGCGGCAGGGACGATTTTTTGTCCAATCCAAAAGCGCGCTGCCGCTCACTGCCCACCAGTTCGTTCATGGGCGTTTCAAAAATATTTCCCAAACGGTAACGCGGCTCGACGAAATGGTCGCAGGAATACAGGTCGCCGTTATGCTCCATCGCCAGCGCCAGCCCGCAGGTTTCCTGAAAAACGCACAAACCGCCAGGCGCGCCCAGCCAGCGTCCGAGCGCGGTGTCGAACATCTGCACGAAGACTTTGCCCACGTCGCGGCGCACCCATTCGTCGAAAACGGCGATCAGAAAATCGCCGTACTGCCCGCCCGTGATGGAACGCGGCGTGAGCGCCAGCCCCTCTTGAAAGCCCGTCTCGTTCTCGCGCTCGACGATGGGAATAAACTGGATGAACTCCGCGCCGATTTCGTCGCGCAGGAAGCGGTACACTTCCAACGGCTGATGCACGTTGGCGGCGCTGACGCAGGTCAGGATGTTGAAATCCACTTTATGTTTTTTGAGCAATGCGATGGAACGCAGGACGCGCTCGAAGGTGGGACTCCTGCCCTTGTCGCGGCGATACAAATCATGCGCTTCACGCGGACCGTCGAGGCTGATTCCGATTAGGAAGCGATTCTCAGCGAAGAACTTACACCACTCATCGTCCAGCAGCGTGCCGTTGGTTTGCAGGGCGTTTTCGATTCTCATGCCAGGGCGGGCGTACTTCTTCTGGTACGTCACCGCGTTGCGGAAAAAGTCCAAGCCCATCAGGGTCGGTTCGCCGCCCTGCCACGCAAAGTTGACTTCAGGCGCGCGCTGACTCTGAATGTACTGACGGGTGTACGTTTCCAGCGTCTCGTCCGACATGCGGAAGGACGCGCCAGGGTACAAATCTTCCTTGCGGAGATAAAAACAATAGTCGCAGTCGAGATTGCAAATCGCGCCGCGCGGCTTGGTCATCACATGAAAGGCGGGAGGCAGGGGAATGGCAGTCATTTCTTCTTTTCAAATACTTCTTTCATGTTCCCAGTGTGGATTATCGCTTGCGCGAAGATACCAATATAACAGACGTTCCCGTAAATCGTCACGAATCTGGCTGAGGGCGGGGTCGTTGGCGCGGTTGACCAGTTCCTGCGGGTCGTTTGTCAAGTCGTACAGTTCTTCCCTGCCCGCGCTGCGGATGACCAGTTTCCACTCGCGCGTGCGAATCATGGCGGCGCGCGCCACCGTGGTTGGGTCGTCCTGCTGGAGTTTGAGTTTCTCGAAGTAGTGTCCCATCAAGGGATCGTCGGCAGAGGTGATGCCCGCTTCAAAGGCTTGCGGCTCGCGCGGGTCATATCCGCCCGCCGCATAAACGGCGTCCCGTTCCGCCGCGCCTTCCATCAAAGAAGTGAGCGACTGACCGAAGTGGGTGTACGGCGTCTGAACCCCCGCCTGCTCCAATACGGTGGGAAACAGGTCGAGCGATTGGGTGAAGCCGTCCACGCGGCGCCCGGCGTACATATTTTTGGGATACTTGACGATCAGCGGCGCGCGCGCCAAAACATCCTGAAAACCTGTGGGCCATTTTTCGGGCAAGCCGTAATCGCCGACGTAATCGCCGTGGTCGCTGAGGAACAGGATGAGCGCATCGTCGTACAGTCCGCGCGCTTTGAGCGCGTCCATCACGCGCCCCACCTGCTCATCCAGTTTTGTGACCATGCCGTAATACACGGCGCGGATTTCGCGCCAGTCTTCGGGGGTGACGCCCGCCATCTCGTAGCGGGAGAACAGTTCGCGCATGAAGTGCGGCTTGTCGTCCAGTTGAGCGGGGATGGGGTCGGGGACGGCGGCGCGGTCGTACATCGAGAAATACGGTTCTTCGACATGATACGGCGTGTGCGGCAGGCTGGCGGCGATGTACAGGCAGAACGGCTGGGACGGCGCGTCTTTCAGCCACTGCACGGCGGAATCAAAGATCAGCCCTTCGGTTTGCGCGGCGGGAGAATCGGCTTCGGCTTTGCCAAAGTAGAAGGAATGATGCAGGCGGTGTCCGCGCGGGTAGGGCGTGTGCGCCATCGGCAGAACGTCCGCAAATTCTTGCAGGCGTTCATCGCCGAATAATGCGCTGAACGATTTGCGTTCCACCACAAACAAGCGGAAGACCAGCCGCAGTAATTTCACTTTACGCCCGAAAGGCAGGCGGCGCAAACGCTGGCGCAAAATTCCCAGCAGGGCGTTTTGCGGTCCCGCCAGGCGGCGGCTGAAACTGGCGCGCAGACTGGGCGCGGTCATCAAATCGTTTTTGCCCGCCATGACGGTCTGGTAGCCGTTGTCTTTCAGCAGTTTGAAGAGATTCTCTTCGTGCGGGCGCAGCAACTGGTACAGCGAGCGATGCCCGTTGACCTGCGGGTACAAGCCCGTGAAGTTTGCCATACGCGATGGGGCGCAGACGGGATTGACGGCGTAGTTTTGGGCAAAGGTCACGCCGTCCGCTGCCAGCGCGGAAAGATGCGGCACGCGGACGATCGGATTCTCCAGCGCGTCCGCGCGCAGGTCGTCGGCGATGATGATGACAATGTTGGGAGGGTTGGACATGGAATTGTCTTCTTTCAAAAAAATTTACCGATTGACATGGCGAAGAAAAGAAGCCGCTTCATTGAGCGCCGCGTTGGCTTGCGGAAGGAATCCAACAAAGTTAAAGAAGCCGTGAATCGCGCCCTGATACCGCACGCAGCGCGCCTCAACGCCCGCTTCTTCCAGCCGCGCCGCATAGCGTTCGGCTTCATCGCGCAGAGGGTCGAACTCGGCAGTGAGAATCAAAGCGGGGGGCAGGTTGCCCAAATCTTGCGCGAGAAGCGGCGAAACGCGCGGGTCGAGCCGTTCCGCCTGCGCGCTGAGATATTGATCCCGCCGCTTTTCCAGCATGGACGTGGTGATGCCATAGCCCTGCGTTCCAAATTGGCGGTGCGAGTCGGTATCCATTTGGGCAAGGTTCGTGACAGGATTAAATAAAATTTGAAAGCGGATGGGCGGCGCGCCGCGCTGACGCGCCGTCAGACAGGCAGCCGCCGCCAGCGTTCCGCCCGCGCTGCCGCCTGCCACGCCCAAACGGGCAGAATCTCCGCCGAATTTTATGGCGTTCTCAAAAGCCCAATCCAGCGCCGCAAGCGTATCTTCCAACGCGGCGGGAAATTTGTGCTCAGGCGCCAGGCGGTAATCCACAGAAATTACAATGCACTTTCCACGCTTTGCCAGGCGGCGGCAAACCGCGTCGGCTTGACTCAATCCGCCTAATACCCAACCGCCGCCGTGCAGAAAGACCAACACAGGCAACGGCGAGGGCGCATCGGGCTTGTAGACGCGCACGGGGATGTCCCTGCCTTGCGCGGGAATGAAGCGGTCTTCGATGCGCTTCACCTGATCGCGACGGATGAGAAAGCGCATCAGCCCGTTGAGCGCCCTTTGTTCCCGCGCCCGCTCTTCTTCAGGAGAAAGTTCCTGGGAGGAGGGTTTGGGTGTAAGCCGGGACAAGAGCTTCAAGCGCGGGTCGAGCCGTCCGCCGCCCAAGCCCGCCGGGTCAGCAATCTGAAACGACATGGCGGTTAAGCGAGTTCTACGATGATGAGATGGTTGGGCATGGATTCACTGTTTTTGGAGGCGGGTTTGAGGGCAGAGACCAGCCCCAAGTCAGGGCTGAAGCGGTGTGTTTATCGCGCTGCGGCATTAAATCTGTTTGAAATGAAACTCTTCGGGCAGAAGTTGGAAGGCTTCTTCCCGCGTGATTTCGCCGTTGTTGGCTTGCGCCATCACCTGAACGTTGTCGTCGCGCAATTTGAACATGCGCAACAGCGGCAGCGCAAGCAGGGCGCCGATGACGGGAAAGATGGAATACATCATCCAGATGCCCTTGAGAGTTTCAGGCGTTTGAATCGCGCCCGCGCCTTCCACAAACCCAAAGTACGCCAGACCCGCCAGGGCAATGGCGGCGGAGAGACCGTTCATCAACTTGGTGGCGAAGGTTTGCAGGGAGAAGGTGATGCCTTCGGCGCGCTCGCCCGTTTTGAATGTGCCATATTCAACGCAATCGGGCGTAAACATAAACGTGAGGATGCCCGTCAGCGCCGCGCCGAGGTTGCGAAGAACCAGGATGAGCATGAAAAGCGGGTAATTTTCGTATCCGACAAAGTAGATGACCACGCTGAAAACGATAAAGAAGATGATGGAGAACACATACAGGTTAAATTTGCCAAAGCGTTTGGTGAGCGCGGGCGTGAATGCGGCGAGTAATAACATGGGCAGGATGGTGATTCCCAGCAGGGTGGTTGCCGCCTGTGGGTTGCCGAGGTTGTTTACCGCAAAATAGGGAGTGAGCGTCAGCACGGTGTTGGTCAGCGAATAGACCACCATCGAGGCGTAAAAAATCAGCAGGTATTTGTTGCCTTTGAGGTATTTCCAGATGTCGCCCAGCGAGGGGGCGTTTTCCTTCCTGCTTAGGACGCGCTCCTGCGCCAGATTGGTAACAGGGTACTTGGCGATGACGCCAATCACGGAAATCGCAAGGGCGGTGGCAAGCCAGCCGATTTTTGGATAAAGCAGGGGGACGCCAAGCGCGATGGTGATTGTGCCAATCATTCCGCCCACGCGCCCGATGGAAATGATAACGGTTCGCTCCTGAATGTTTTCGGTCATGGCGGTGGTCAAGGCGAAGATGGGCGCGTCGGTGAGGGTGTAGGTTAAATCCCATAACAGGTAGGCGATCATCGCCCAGACAATTTTCATCTCCAGCGAGATGGAAGCGGGCATGGCAAAAATCAGGACGGTGGTGATGGCAATGGGGATGATAGACCAGCGAATCCAGGGCAGGAATTTTCCGCGTTTGGGTTTGGAGCGGTCAATGATGACCCCAAAAATTGGGTCACTGACGGCGTCCCAAATCTTTGCGACCAGAAAGATGGTCGCTACGGCGGCGGCGGTGATGCCCTGATCGGTGAGGAAGATTTGGTGGAAGTTCAAGAGCAGCATGTAGATGATGCTCTGCCCAAAGAAATAGACACCATAAGCAGTGCGCTCTGGCTTTGACGTTTGAAAAGCGACAGCAGGGCTGCCTGTTTGCGCTTTCAGGGACGTTACGTTATTTGTCTCCATGTCTCTCTCTATGCCAGTTCGGCGCGGCGTTTTGCCAGCGTGTCATCCAGCGCCATGCGGTCACGGTGATAGTAGGGGTAGAAGGCAAACCACGAGAGAACACTGAAAGCGAGCGAGACGGTCACCGACCAGAAGAACAGATTGGTGAGCGTAATTTGGTTGCCGATAATACCAACCAGCGCGGCGATGGCGGCTTGAACCAATCCGTTTGCCAGACGGTTGGCAGCGTAGGCGGTGCTGCGCTGTTCGGGCAGGTTGACGGCGGCGATCATCGGGGCGATTGCGGCGGGAAATGCCATGTCCATGAACAAGCCAAACAGCAGGGCGAAGGCAAAGAAGGTCATCATATTGCCCGTCACCTGCTGGAAGAAGAAGTAGCCCAAAACTGCCATCATGGCGCGCGAACCCTGCGCGATGAACAGCCGTCCATAACGCGGGTTTTTGCGTTCCGCCCAGTCGCCCAGCAGACCGCCAATCAGCGTGCTTAATGCCGAGCCGATGACGATGCCTGTCAGCACGGTGGTGGCTTGACCGGGGCGGAAGCCGCGCTCATCCACCAGCCAGGTAACGGCAAAGGTCAGGATGGTCAGTTGAACAGGCACGCCGAAAATCTTTTCAAAAATCAACAGCAGGTTGGTCGGCACGCGGAAGATGGCCGCCACGCTCTGCCACGAAAACGTGTATTTTTTTTCAGACTTCTGCGCCACATCGGCAATGACGGCTTCCGCGCCGCCGCGCGGCGGTTCTTTAAGGAAGAAGGCAAAGAGCAGACCGCTCAACATGCTCAGCGCGCCGAAGGTGACAAAACCGATGCGCCAGCCGGTTTCGGGAATTTCCGCCATGCGCCCAAAGAACAGGATGCTGACGATGACTGCCAGCGAGGAAATCATGCGCATAATGCCGAAGACCTTGCCGCGCTCCTTTTGCGGAAACAGGTCGGTGAGCATGGAGTTCATCGGCGAGCCGAGCGCCACCAGCCCAATGGCGGCGATGATGCGCAGGGAAAGCAGCATCTCGTAACTGGCGGAGAAACCGATCAACAACGTCCACAAGCCCCACAGCCCCGTGCCGATAATCAGAATGCGCTTGCGGCTGAAGCGGTCTGCGAGCATTCCCCAGATGGGACCAAAAATCATTTCCATCACTTTGCCCAAACTGGTGATTGTGCCAAGATGGGCGGTGGTCATATTGAGCGAAGCGCGGATGGCGGGGAACATGGAAGACATCGCCTGGTCTTCGCCCGCGTCCACAATGCCGGCGAAAGCCAGCGTTACCACATTGCGCCAGCGTCCCTTGATGGGCGTGGCTTCGGTGGCGGGAAGCGTTTCGGAAACAGCAGTCATGGGAACTCCTTTTAATATGACCCTCACCCTGCCCTCTCCCAAAGGGAGAGGGAATCCCCTTCCCCATTCGGGGGAAGGGCTGGGGATGAGGGTGAGAGATTATTTTTCCAACTGCGAAAAAAACTGCGCGACACGCTGATACACGATTTCATGCTCCACGTCCAGCGTGATGACGTGTCCGCTTTTTTCGAGCCAAAGCGTCTCTTTGTGGGGCGTGGTCAGGCGCTCGCTCAACAAGTCCAGCGCATTCGGCTCGACCACTTTGTCGCCGCGCGATTGAATGAGCAGGACAGGCACATTGATCTTCGGCAGACCTGCCTGCATCAGTTTCGCCAGCCCAGCCGCTTCCGCGATGGCATGAGGCACAAAATAACGATACGATGTTTCGGCGGCAATTCCCACCGCGCCCGGCTTTTTGAATTTGGGGACAAATAAACTGAGCGGGCGCATCAAGGGGACGCGCCAATCATTCGTCAGCCCATAGGGCGCGGATAACGCCGCCACACCGCTGACCTGATAACGGTTTGCCGTGATCAGAGTCAGGATTCCGCCCATGGAGAGTCCCGCCACATAAATGTGGTCGCTCATGTCTTTCAAAAGATTCAAGCCGTCTTCCACGGCGGTAATCCAATCGCGCCAGGCGGGACGGCGCAAATCGTCCACATGCGTGCCGTGTCCGGGCAGGCGGATGCCCAGCGCGGTGTAGCCTTGCGTTTCATTCAGATATTTCCCCAGTCCGCGCATGGCGGCGGGCGAGCCGGTGAAGCCGTGAATCAACAAAACGCCCGTGTGGCTGCCGGGAAAAAGGAACGGCTCCGCGCCGGGCATGGTAAGAAATTGATTCATTTTTATTTTTCCTCTAAAGGTTGAAAACCGCCGCCTAATATTTCCTGCGTGGGCATGACCACCACAAAGGCTTGCGGGTCTTGGGCGCTAACAATGGATTTCAGATGCGCCACTTCCGTTACCGTGAGCGCCACCATCAAAACCGGGCGATCCTGATGCGAGTAGATACCCTGCCCGGAAAGGAGTGTGCCGCTGCGCTTCATCTCTTTGATGATTTTTTCCGAGACCGCCTGCGGGTCTTTGGTCACAACCAGCGCCAGGATGCGGCGGCGGCGGCGGGAAACGCGTTCTTTTTTTAATGGTTCGAAATCTGGTTTCACCCTCATCGCGCGCCAAAGCGAATTCATCATTGGCATACCATCGAACTTTGGCAGCACTTCGCCGCTGGCTTGCGTCAGCCCGGCGGTTAAAATTCCCACCAAAACCAGCGCTCCGTTGAATATCAAACCTAAAATCAACATGGTCGTGCCAGAGATGGGACCAAGCGCTGAGCGTGTCACAAATTCCGCCCAGGCAGCGGCGGGAACGGGGTGCAGATATACTTTGAGCGCCCAGACCATTCCCACTAGAAGAAAAATCCAAAAGTAGTTGCGGCGAAAGCGACGTCCGAAGGCTTCCCAAATGCTGATGGGAAATTCGGGCGTAAGCAGCGTTTCCGCAAGGTTCTCCGCCCATTCGGGGTGGGGCGCAAACGGGGGCGCAAGCATGGCGGCGAAGAAGTCGGTCTCCATCAGGCGGGCGCGGTATGCCCATAATTCGTAATAACGGTAACGTCTCGCTTCTATCCACAGAAAAATGGCGATCAAGAGAGTATTAATCAGCAGGACGCCGTGGTGATTGTTGGGGGATGAAAGGGCAAAAGAAATTGCCGCGCTGGTGGTGACAACCGCCCAATTCGTTGTATTATCCAATCTCATGCGCCAAGTGTTGGAACGCTGGATTTCGGCGCGGTAATAATGCACCATCGCTGTGGTAAATTCAGAGGGGCGCAGGTGGTAGCCGCGATACGACCAGACCGATTCGTCGGCGCCGGAAGCGGGTCTTTCTTCAGTCATTGCAATCCTTATCCTTTCAGGGCGCCCAGTGTCAATCCCTTAATAATATAGCGTTGGGCGAAGGCAACCATCAGCAGGGCGGGGATCATGGCAAAGAATGCGCCCGCCGCCATTTCGCCGTAACGGATACTGTATTCCTGCACAAAACTGGAGATACCGACCGGGATGGTCATGCCGCGCGGCGTGCTGGTCAGCGAGAGGGAGAAGAGGAAGTCGCGCCATGAGAAGATGAACGCCAGCGCACCCGCAGCGGCGATGCCCGGCTGAATCATCGGGAGCAGAACCTGGGTCAGGGATTGGAAGCGGTTCGCGCCGTCCACCATGGCGGCTTCTTCCAGTTCCTTGGGAACGTCTGCAAAGAAGTCCAGCAAAATCCAAGTGGCGGTGGGCAGGTTCAAAACGATGTGACCCATGATGACCGCCAACACTGTGTCGTAGATGTTGAGCGAGCGGGCAATCAGGTAGAAAGGTCCCAAAAATGTGACAGGCGGAAGCATATGAATGAATAAAATCATTCCCAGCAGTAAGCCGCTCCACAGGGGACGCCAGCGAAAACGGCTGAGGCTGTATGCCGCCAAACTGGCAATTACCAGCACGATCACCATTGTGCCAGCGGCAACCACAAGACTGTTAAATGTAAGCCGTAAAAAGTTGCTCTGACTGGGGTCAAAGAGTCTTTCGTAATTGACCAGTGTGGGCGTAAATGCCAGGCTGCCGGAAATAATGTCGCGGAAGAGTTTAAGGGAGGTCATCAGCGTGAAAAAAATGGGAACCAGCGTAAAAACCACCACAAACATCAGAAAGCCGTGCCGAAAAACGGGTTCAATGGAAAATTTCTTCATGGCGATTCTCCTGCTATGCCTGGGCGCGTTGCCCAACCCGACGGTAAAAGATGACGAAGATGGAAATTATGAGCGCCAGCCCGAGCGCGAGGAAAGAAGCGTACCCCAGACGGAACTGCCCGGAGAATACGTCATAAATATACAAACTGATGACTTCAGTGGCGGTGCCGGGACCGCCGCCGGTCAGGAGGAAAATTTCATCAAAGACTTTGAAGGCAAAAATGGTGCGAAGCATGACGGCGGTGAGCAACGTGGGGCGCAGAAGGGGCAGGGTGATATAGCGCAGGATTTGGGATTCAGACGCCCCGTCCACGCGGGCGGCTTCGTTCACTTCCTGCGGCAGGGATTCCAACCCCGCCAGGATGATCAGAAACATGAAGCTGGTCCAGTGCCACAAGTCCACCAGAATGACGGATGGCATTGCCAGCTGGGGGTCCGCCGTCCAGGTAGGACCGGGAATGCCAAACACCGCCAGCGCTTGATTAATAAAACCGTAGTTGTAGTCGTACATCAACCGCCACATGGTGCCGATGGCGATGGGCGGAACCAGCAGGGGAATCAGCAATACCGTGCGGTATAAGCCCACAAAATGGTTGCTGCGGCTGACCAGAAGGGAGATGACTAGAGCGAGAATCGTCTCGATGATGACGACGGCTATCACAAAAACAAGGGTATTTTTCAGAGCGGTCGGCACAACCGGGTCTTGCCGCGCCGTTTCGAGGTGCTTCAAGCCGACAAACTCCCAGACGGTTTCTCCTTTGACAATATCTACTTCCGATACGCTCATGCGGATTAATTGATAACTGGGGTACGCTACCAGCAGGAGCAGGGTGATGACCAGCGGAGCGACCGTCCAATATTGGAAGGTGCGATCTATAAATTTACCTAGGCGGCTGGAAATTCCAACCTGGTTGGGTGTGGGAGAAAGTTTGGAAGGGTTCACGGCGACTCGCAATGGATAGTTGAGTTAAAGAAAAGGGGAGGCGAATATTTCGTTCACCTCCCCTGATACGACTTACTCAGCCAGCGGCTTGACTTTATAACCGGCGTCGGTCAAGATTTTGTGAATCTCTTTCGCGCCTTCCAAAAGCGCCTGTTCGGGCGTAATTTCAGAAATCAACGCCTGCTTCAAGCGGCGATCCAAGACCTCAATGATTTGAGGCGTTTCCGCCAGGCGCGGCTGGGCATGAATGAACGGCGTGCTATCTGCCATGGCTTTCATCCACCAACCCAGCTTGGGGTCGTTTGCCATTTCTTCGTACACATCCTGGCGGACGGGGATCGCGCCAGATTGGGCGTAGAATAGCTGCGCATCCTTGCTCAACGCCCAATTTAGAAAGGCGAGCGCGGCTTGCTTGCGCTCATCGGGCAGGTTGTGGGGTACGCCCATCACCCAGATGCCGGACATGGTGGCGTTCATGCCCGCCGCCGAGCCAGGAACCGGCACAGCCGCCACGTTCCCGATCACAGTGGATTTTTCGGGGTTGTCAAAGTCGGGCGCTGCGGCTCCCACCAATACCATCTGGGGGACTTTTCCGCTCGCCATGAGCGCAATCATTTCCGCCTGACCGTTATCCGCGAAGTTGGCAGGACCGTACTCGGTTCCGAGTTTGAGCCATGTGTTCAGGGCTTCCAAGCCTTCGGGGCTGTTGAGGGTTACTTCCCATTCGCCAGTCTGCTCGTCCAGTTTGATGACGTTGCCGCCATAACTGGCAAGGAAAGCCTGGAATTCCCAGTTGGGCGGGTTGGCGCGCACCACATAGCCGGACATATCTCCACTTTTGAGCGCTTGCGCGGCGGCTTCTACATCCGCCCAGGTCTGGGGAGCAGCCAGTCCTTGCGCCTCGAACAGATCCTTGCGGTAGAAGTAGAGCATGATGTTGCCATTGATCGGCAAGCCGTACAACTCGCCCTTTTCAGACGAGTAGCCCAATTCGGAGTCCCAACGAGTCGCCCATTCGTATTCGATGATCTGCGGGTCGAGTTCAAAGTTCGGGTCAATGTCCTTGATGGGCGTCACCAGTCCGTCGGCATAGAACTGCATGTACCACTGCTCGTTCAGCGTCAGGATGTCAAATTCGCTTTCAGAGGCTTGCACGGCGTTTCGGGATTTTTCCAACATGCCGTTGAACGGAGTGCGGTTCAACGTGACCTGGTTGCCGGTCTCTTCCACATACTTGTTGACCAGCGCCTCGAAACCAGCCAGCCACGGGGATTCATTGATGAGGATGGTGATGGGAGGCAGGGGCTTGGGTTCTTCAGTGGTGGTGGGAACAGCCTCGGTGGCAGCCGCTTCGGTGGGAACTTCAGTCGGGGCGGGCGCTTCGGTCGTTGCGGCAGCGGGACCGCACGCGGCAAGCAGGAACGAAAAGACGACCAGCAGGCTGAGGCTGAGGAAAAGACCGCGTTGCGTCTTTTTCATAAAGTGTAGATTCATTGTTTCTCTCCTTTTGGGTTCAAAGTGTTGATTGAAGAACAACCTATGTCTTTACAAGTGTTTTAGAAATGCCTCCTTTCAAACCATACATCTCATTGGCGCACAGCGGGCGCGGTTGAGTTTCTGATAACGAGAGATGTATCCAACATAATTTGGGCTGGAACAGAATCATGGCTGCCGCGAATGAATGACAACAGAGTCTCAGCGGCGATACGCCCTTTTTGGTAGGTATCCTGCCGAATGGTGGTGAGAGGCGGGCTGGAAAATCGGGCAAGGCTGACATCGTCGAAACCAACCACAGATACGTCTTCAGGCACGCGAAGGTCCAATTCCTTCAACGCCTGCACCGCGCCAAACGCCATCATGTCGTCGCCGCAAATTAGGGCGCTGGGAGGATCAGGAAGCTTCATCGCCTGGATTGCCAGCGCATGTCCCGATTCAGAGGTAAAACTACCTTCCAGAATGTATTTCTCCACGAGAGGCAGATCATTTTTTATCAAGGAATTGCGATACCCCTGTTCGCGCAGACGTACGGATACAAGACTCTTGGGTCCCGTTAATAGCGCAATATGGCGATGACCCAGGGAGACTAAATATTCCATTGCCTGTTCTACGCCACCCGCAAAATCAGCATCCACCCAGTGGGTCGAATTGTCGTTCTCAGCAATACGACAGGTTCCAATGCAGGGAACGCCGCTTTCTGCCAAACCTTCCAGATTGGGATCGCCAAGCGGAATGCTCATCAAGATCAAACCGTCTACCTGCCGTTGAGTATATAAATTTGCATATGGTATCCTGCCATGTGCAAGTTGGAGAAGCAAATTAACATTGTTTGCACTTAGAACTTCAGCAATACCCCGCAATACTTCCGTGAAAAACGGGTGAGTGAAAATGTAATCCGCAGAATGGGGGATGATCACACCAATGGTGTTTGTTCTTCCGTTAACCAGGCTACGTGCCATGTTATTCGGCTGATACCCCAGTTCCAGGATTGCCTGCTGGACTTTTTGGCGGGTCTCCGAGGAAACTTCTGCCATGTTGTTAACGACTCTCGATACGGTCTTGATGGAAACACCTGAAAGTTGGGCTACATCTTTGATTGTCGCCATTGGCACATCCTTTTATTGTAGGTAAAATACATAATGACAACGTTTACTGACAACGTTGTCATTAAATATCATCATTTTTTCACTCTGTCAAGGAAAATCATGACTTACCAAATTCCTGCCACCCTTCTCGAAATTCATGAATCCCATCTACCAGGTTTCAAGCCGTTGGTGGATTCTGATGATTGGCGCGTTGCCCTTTTGAACTTTGAACCTGCACTGACCCCTCAACGTCTTTCTGAGTTTCAGCGTCACAACGAAACCGACGAAGTATTCGTGTTATTAAGCGGACGCTGCATCCTTTTTCTTGGGGAAGGCGAAGACGCCGTCACGCAGGTCTTTGCGCTTGATCTGGAGCCGTTCAAACTGTACAACGTTTGCCGCCGCGCCTGGCATGCCCACGCACTCAGTGAAAATGCGAAATTATTAATTGTAGAAAATCGAAATACTTCGCGCGCAAATTCGCCGCGCACTAAAATGACCCCTGAACAACATGCGGAAATCCTGAGCCTAACGCGCCAGATTTGGGGAGATGCGTAGCTACAGATCTTCGCAAGTTATCCCATACCCTTCCCACATGGGAAAGGGTATGGGAGTGTAATGTCAGCGCGTAATCTCCTCTCCCCCACCCCTACAACTGCCGGTCCAGCCATGTCCTCACAATTGAGAGCGACTCGGCGGTGATGGTGTGACCCATGTGAAGGTTGTGATAGTCCACGTCCACGCCGTATTTCAATAGAAAATCGCGCGACTGGTGCGACCATTCGAGCGGCATACTCGAATCTTCGTAGCCGTGCGTCATCACGACAGGTTTGCCTTTTACGCCAGCCTCATCCACTTGCAGCCCCGACTGTATGGGAACATAGCCCGACTGGGCAATGACTCCCTTGATGCGCTGCGGACGGGTGAGCAGAAACGACATGGACATCATGCTGCCCTGGCTGAAACCCATCAGGAAGAGTTTTTGCGGGTCAATCGGATAGGCTTGCAGCAACTCGCTGATGAAGTTGTCAATCCGTTCCAGCGCCGCTTCGAGTTGAATGGGGTCGGGTTTCCCAAACTCAGTGACGGGATACCAGTCATACGCGCCGGGGGCAAAGTCCACGGGTCCGCGCCCGCTGACCCACAGCAGGTTATCCTGCAAGTGCGGCGCGAGACCGATCAGGTCGCGTTCGTTGCTGCCGTGTCCGTGCAGGGCAAAGATGGCGGGGTAGCGAGTCTCTTTGTCAGCGGGGTTGTAACCTGCGGGCATTTGCAAAAGGTGATAAATCGAAAGGTCTGTTTTTTCTTCGACGGGGATTTGATTCATGGGAACTCCTAAAGTTTTTTATATCAGCCACTGTCGTCACAGTGAGGGGACAATTCAAAGCGATCTCGCTTGCAAACGATGGATTGCTTCATCGGGCTAACGCCCTTCTCGCAATGACGAGATATTTCATTTACGCGCCCGCGCGGACTTGAATTTCCTTGCGGACGACCGGCGCGACTTTTGTGCCAAGCAGTTCAATCGAGCGCATTAATTCCTTGTGCGTCACCGCGCCGATGTCCATTTGCAGCAGCAGACGGTCGTAATGCAAAATGTTCTGCTGGAAGAGAATCTTCTCGATGACTTCATCGGGCGTTCCGACATAATCGGAGCCGCGCAGGCTGCGGGCGGATTCGTACTCGGCGCGGTTCAAGCCGCGAAAGCCGCGCTCGCGTCCCAGTTTGTCCATCATCGCTTTCAAGAAGGGGAAGTAATCGTCCACCGCCTGCTTGGAATCGTCACCGATGAAGCCGCGCGAGTTGACGCTCAACTGCCATTGGGCGGGGTCGTGTCCAGCCTGCTGCCAGGCTTGCTGATGCAACTCCGCCAGCGGAGAGAAACGTTCGGGCATTCCGCCGATGATGCCCAGCGCCATGGGCAAACCCAACGCCCCGGCGCGCGTGGCGGATTCGGGCGTGCCGCCCACCGCAACCCAAATTGGAATCTCGCGCTGGAGCGCGCGCGGGTAAATCCCTTGACGGTCCATGGGCGGACGATGCCTGCCGTGCCACGAAACGACTTCGGCGGCGCGAATCTTCAAGAGCAGTTCCAATTTTTCGGCGAAGAGCGAATCGTAATCATTCAGGTCGTAGCCGAAGAGTGGAAAGGATTCGATGAAGGCGCCGCGTCCCGCCATGATTTCGGCGCGTCCTTCCGAGAGCAAATCCAGAGTGGCAAAATCCTGAAAGACGCGCACGGGGTCGTCGGAGGAGAGAACCGTCACCGCCGTGCTGAGGCGGATGGTTTTGGTGCGCGACGCGGCGGCTCCCAGAATCACCGCCGGGGCGGAGGAAAGAAAATCGGGACGGTGATGTTCGCCGATGCCGAACACGTCCAAGCCGACCTGATCCGCCAGTTCGATGGTTTCGAGCAGGTGTTTCATGCGCGTCTGCGCGTCCACCTTTCCGCCCGTCTGGGGGTTGGTTTCCCATTCGACGAAGGTGTAGAGTCCGATTTCAAAAGGTTTGTTAATTTCCGACACAAAAACTCCAATGAAGATAAATTGTCTGGCTACGCAGCCGCCACGCGCCGCAAGGTGATGGCTTTTTCGGGGCAGGCGGCGACGCATTCGGCGCAGGCGTGGCAGGCTTCGGCGCGGACGGGGAAAGCCTGCTTCCAGTCGTGCGCCGCGCCTTTCAATCGCCCGATGAAACTCAGCGCGGCGCGCTCGTCCGCAGGCAGGATGCCAATATCGAAAACATTGTATGGGCAGACGGCGGCGCACTCGGCTTTGCCTTCGCATTTTTCGCGGTTGACGACAGGCATGAAAACGCCCGGCTCCTGCTTGCAGTCTGCGGGTTGGGATGAGACGGTCATGGTTTATTTTCCATTCCTTCGACAAATTCCAGCAGTTCGCGGCTTTCCTGAAGCCAGGTCATCGGGTTGGCAGTGCGTTTTATGTACCGAATTACGCCCTCTCGGTCCAAAACCACCGAGGCAGTGCGCTGGATGACAAAGGCAACTTTATCCAATCCAAATGCCTGATACACCACGCGGTCAGGGTCGGCAAGCACGGGGAATGGGACTTTGAGTCCTTCCGCATACTTGATGGCGCGTTCTCGTGTGTCTCCCAAAATGACGAGAATGTCCGCGCCAGCGTTTTGGAAATCTTCAACCATGCGCCCCAACTGGGCGACGTGCGCTCGGCACTGCATTCAGTTGTATTCGCGCACGAAGAAAAGCACAAGACGCGACTTGCCGCGATAATCGGCGATTCCCGCTTCGCCGCCTGTGCTGGAGGGCAGCCTAAAATCGGGGGCTCGTGAACCCACTGTCAACTCAGCGCTCATGATTCGGTCACTTGGTTGATTCCGCCAGTTCGGCAGTGGTCAAAAGTAAAGCGTTTTGGGATGGGTCGCGCAAAAAGAGACCGTCGGGACGGCGCTCGAAGGCGATTCCTTTTTGTTCAAGCAGACCGTCCATGCGCTCCAATTCGTCGGCGTTGGGCAGGTTGAAGGTGTAATAGAGCAAGCCCAGGGCGTCGTCAGGAGGAGGCGGCGCGCCTTCTCCCTGCCAGGTGTTGTAGCCGATGTGGTGGTGATACGCTCCAGCCGAGACCATGCCCATGCGGAAGCCGCGCGCCGTTCCCATGTCGTCAAAGCCGAGAACGTCGTGGTAGAAACGCAGGGTGTCGTTGAGATTGGCGGTGTAGAGGTGGAAATGTCCCATGCGGGTTTCGGGCGGAGCGGACAGGTCGAGGCGGTCATCTTCGGTCAGGTTGGAGAAGAGCGCGTCCAAGTCCATCGCTTCGCGCCCGTCGCTGGTGGAGCCATCGGCGCGGCGGACGAAAAAGTTGCCGTTGCTGATTTCATTCACGCCGTCTTCGGGCGATTCGCAGTACAACTCGATGTTGTTGCCTTCAGGGTCGTCGAGATAGGTGGTCTTCGTCATGATGTGGTCGGTGGGGTAATTGGTATATTTCATGGCAAAGAGGCGGGCGATGACGCGTGCCAGTTCGCGGCGGTTGGGGAAGAGGATGGCAAAGTGATACATGCCCGTCACGCCGCGATAGCGCTTGCCATTTTGGATCTGGGTCATACGGACGAGATCGCGCCCGCCCATGCCCATTGCGGCAATCTGGTCTTTGCGCCAGTTCAACTCCAAGCCAATCGCTGTTTTGTAGAAAAGAATTTGATTTTCGAGATTGGCGACTTTGATATGGATATAGCCCGGCAGGCTTTCAGGGTGGATGCGGTCAGCGGCGATGGCGTGAGGTTTCATTGGGGAGGGTGTTATCATACTTTTCCTTTACGCTGGTTTTCCCTCGATAGACGCGGGTTCAATGGAACGTCCGGTGACAAAATTATATGAATCGACGATGAGTTGGAAGACGACATCCAGTTCTTCCATGTCCATTGGGGTGTAAACGAGAACCATGCCTTCGTTACCGATTTGCTCGGCGATGGGATGCATCTCCGCCCAGCCTGATGCAATCGCTTCGCGGGCGCGTTCGGGCGAAAGCGTGATGTGCAGGCTGCCATCGGGGTGAATGTGGGCAAACTCACGCCCAACTAGAATCAATTCCCCGCGCACAAGAGGCAGGTCTTCTCTAAGCCACAAGGCGCGCGCTCCCGGCACCGAAATCTGCGTCGGTTCGTTGCGGACATCGGGCAGGGCGTAGGCGCGGCGATACAGTTCCGCGTTCACATCAGGAACGGGCTTGATCCCGATCTGAGTGTGCGGCATCCATTTGTGGGTTTGTGGGCGGGGTCGTTTTCGTTTGGGAAGTACCGTTAAGTCAGCCATCGCTTATCCTTATAGTTGAATGGGAGGCAAAGTTAGCCTTGCTTCCCATCATTCACTAGAACGAAAGGCTGAGCGCCCAGGGTTGGGGAATCGCCACGAACATCAGCGTGCAGCCCAACATGCAGAAATCCTTCATAAACATGAGCATGTCGGTCTGGCGCGCCATGGGGTCTTGAACCGTCCAGAAGTTGTGCATGATGGACGCGACCGGAATGATGAACAAAACGATCAGGGCAACGCCGATCAGCGGGTATAAGCCGAGCAGAATGCTCAAGCCCCCCAGAATAATCATCGCACCGCTGCCGTACACAGCTAGGGCGGGGAAAGGCACGCCTTTGGATTGCGTCCAGGGGATCATGGCTTGCGCTTGGGCGAAGTGGGCGTAGCCGCCAAAAATCCAGTACACGCCCACGATGATACGTCCGATAAGAAATACGATGTCCATACTCTACTCTCTCCTTTAGTGAATGGTTGGTTTGAACTTGCAAAAAAATTCGCGCTCTGTAAAGATAGATGTAAAAATCTGCGGCATTGAAGCGGAAGGCATCACATCCTTTCTGGTTTATTTTTGGTCTTTCGCAATCTGTTCCAGCGCTTGCAAAAAGGCTTCATAAGGCTGCGCGCCGACGATGGCGTAGCGGTCATTCAGAACATAGGTCGGCACGCCCGTCACGCCGATTTGCTGGGCTTCCTGCACCGCGTTATTGACGGCAACGGTGTGCCTGCCCGCTTCCACTTCGCGCTGCATCTCGTCCGCGTCCAGCCCAACCTGTACAGCGGCGTCGCGCAGAACGTCCCATTTGCTGATGTCTTCGCCGCGCCCGTAGAATTTGTCGAAGACGACGCGGTGAAACTCAAAGTGTTTACCCTTTTGCGTGGCGTATTCGGTGGCTTCGTGGGCAAGGCGCGTATTGGGGATGCGCGTGGCAAAGACCATCTCCAGCCCGGCGGCGTCTGCCATTTGTTTCAAACGGGCATTGGTCTGCGCCATGCGCGATTTGACATAATCGGGCAGGTCCATTCCTTCGGGCGGTGTGTCGGGGCGCAGGTAAAACGGACGCCATTCGACTTGCGCGTTGTGCTTTTCAATTAACGTTGCGACCACACCCTGGCCGACATAGCACCAGGGTCAGACGTAATCGGAATAGATGGTTAGTTTGAGTTGATCCATTTTTTTCTCCTGTTTTGTGATATCAAGCCGTTTGTAGGTGTTTCTCGAAAAACGCCAGCGTGCGCTTCCATGCGTCGTCGGCGGCTTCGGCGTTGTGCGTGGGACCCGTGTCGTTGAAGAACGAGTGACGCGCGTCCGGGTAGATTTTGAAATCGTGCGCCACCTGATGGGCTTCCAGCCGCGTTTCCAACTGGCGGGCGGCGGAGGCGGTGAAATCCTTTTCGGGGTAACTGCCGACAATCGGACAGGAGTCCACCACAGCGTCGAGCGGACGCGGGTTCTGTCCATAGAAAACGGAGGCGGCGCGTAAGTCTTCATCCACGCAAGCCAGTTGCAGGGCATAACTTCCGCCCATGCAGAAACCAATGGCGCCCACGCGCCCCGCTTCGACTTCAGGGAGGTTTCGCAAAACATCCAACGCGGCGCGTAATTCGCCGACTACGCCGTTGCTCAACGGGCGGACGAGGATGCCGTGAAAGATGCGCGTCATGCAGGCGATGCGATTGCCTGCGCTGAACAAATCCACTGCCAGAGCAACGTACCCCGCGCCGGCGAAACGGCGGGCAATATCGCGGATGTTTTCGTTCAGCCCGAAGATTTCGTGGATGACGACCACGCCGGGGAAAGGACCCGCGCCTGCAGGCTTCGCAAGGTAAGCGTCCAGCGTTCCGCCTTGCGGGCGGGGCAGGGTGAGGGTCTCGGTGGACGGTTCGGCAGTCATTGCAGAATCTCCATGATTTCGCGCACGGTAGCGGCTTGCAATCCTTCGGCGTACCAGGTTTCCATGTCAGCTTTGAGACGCTCGAAGATGGGATCGAGGCGGGCTTTGCGTTCTTCCCTGCTCAGGCTCTCGTCCCTACGGATGGCGGACACTTCGGGATGTTCTTCATTCCAAAGAGCCAGACGCGCGTGGGCGGCTTTGGAACGTTCGACCCATGTACCGATCAAACGAAAGGGTTTGTCCAAAAAGGCAAAGACGGGGATGCTGGTGATGTCGCTTGCGGCGAACCAGGCTTGCAAGTCCGGCCAGCGTGAGCGGAGGAATACGCGCACTTCCATATCGGGGGCTGCTTCGGTCAGGCGCGCCAGGATGGGCAGGTTCATCAGGCAATCGACGCACCAGTCCTCGGTCATCACAAGGACGCGGATGGGGCGTTGGAGCGCGGCGGCGGCAGCATGTTCCTCTTCGCTCAGTTGGACGGTCTCAAGGCGGCGCGTCATCGCCTCTTGATCTACACTCATCTGGGCGACGAACTCGGGCAGAGTAAGTCCCTGATCCCAGCGTAAGTCGTCTATTGGCAGGGCGGTTTGGCTAACTACGGATGTATTGGTCATTTTTAGCATGGGGACGGATCTCACATGAAAAATGTATGAGGTCCAGGGCAAGGCAGGCGTTTAGTGTTCGTGACCTTCATGGTCGTGGTCGTGCCCACTGTTTCCATGATGGTTTTGCGGCAGATATTTATGCGGGTCCTTCTCGAAGGATCTCTGGCAGCCGGGGGAACAAAAGTAGTACATTTCGCCAGCGTGCTCGCTCTTGTATTGCGCGGTTTCGATTTCAACTTCCATCTTGCAAACGGGGTCAATTGCAGTGGTCATGAGATTCTCCTTTTGAGTTGGAACGTCCTTTTCGAACGCGGGATAACATTCGCCGGTTAGCGGGTCACAGTAGCCGCCGACAGCGTTTTCGATGGGGACAATTTTCAGCGCAGGGCGGAGAGACTGGTCGGTCATTGGAGACGATCCCTTTTATCTTTTGAATTGTTTGACATTGACTTGAACGGCTGTGTGTGATAGGATACTCTTGTCGCTTATACAACAGATGATGTTTATTAAATCCCTTTTACATGGTTTCGTCAATCACCAAAATCCAATATTTGTTGGATAAACGACAAAGGAGTAAAAATGTTGGATAATTCGCTTGCCGAAGAGAGAGTGGATCCGCGTATCAGGCGCACTCTTCAATTTTTGGAAGAGGCATTTTCCACCCTGATCCATGAAAAAGATTTTCAATCCATCACGATTCAGGATATTACCGAACGCGCTGGAATCAACCGCGCCACGTTTTACGCCCACTTCCCCGACAAATACGCCCTGCTCGATTACAAAATCCGCCAGGAATTTCGAGCAGAAATCGAAAAGCGCACGCTGAACGCCTGCCACTACAGTCAGGACAATCTGCGCGCGCTCATTCTCGCGGTATGCGAATTCATTCGAGAGGCGAATGGTCAATGTAAATCGCCTCGCGGCCAGTTTGAGCCGCTCATGGAGGCCCAGGTCAAAGCGCAAATAAAAGACCTATTAATGACCTGGCTGGATCAAGTCGATTCCAATGTTTCGCCGGAGATCTCGTCGACCGCTGCAAGCTGGGCGATCTACGGGCTGGCGCAATATTGGAATGATGAGAAAGACCGTAAGCCATTAAACAAATTCGTGGAGCAAGTTCTGCCGCTGGCGGAGGCGAATTTGCAGTTGAACCAGATCTGAATCAAACCGCCCGGGCAAGAGTTGACCGGGCGGTTTCTTTTATCGAATCAGCGCCACTCAGGGGCGCGTCCAGTACTATTTCAACACCACTAAAATCTTCTGTACGGTAGCGGCTTGACCGTTAATCCGCACTGGCGGCGTCAATCGATTCCTCAAGGTTCGATTGCTGGGAGGAAGACTCGCGGTCTCCTTTGGAGGCAGTGCTGTGGCGTGCGGCGTCGGTCAGTGTGCGGCGCGGGGCGAGGAAGATCGCTGCCAGCCCCAACAGAGCAGCAGTGAAGGCAATCATGAAGACCAAGTTGATCGAATTTGCCATTGCCAGGCGCGCATTTTCGGCAATCACCACTTGTGAGCCGGGCGTGGGGTTGAGCAGCTGTTGGATGATACTCACATCTTGCCCCGCCGCTTGCAGTCCGGAGGTCAGGTGCAGGGTCAATGCGGCGCCCATCACGCTCACGCCGAGAGTCCCGCCAATGGAGCGGCTAAACTGAACGGTGGAGGTGGCTGCACCAAGATGACGGCGTTCCACGCTGGACTGTACGGCAATCAGGAGGGACGGGATCGAAAGCCCCATACCAACGCCCATCAGGGCGACGAAGACCATCAACAGGGTCTGGCTAGTGTTGAGGCTGGCTTGCGACATGAGGAAGGTGCCCAGGCTCAACGATGTCATGCCGATCAATCCCAGCGTCCGGTAACCGACGATCAACATCAGGCGCGCGCCGATAATGCTGGCAGTCACCCAGCCAAGCAGCATAGGGGTGATCGTGATGCCCGCCTGTGTGGCGCTGGTTCCCAGTACGGATTGTACAAACAATGGGACGAAGGATGTGCTTCCGAACATCGCCCAGCCTGCCAGCATACCATGCCCCACGGCGACCGAGAACAGTCGGTCGTGAAAGAGATTCAGCGGCAGAATGGGGTCCACAGCGCGGCGTTCCGCCCATAGAAGAACGGCGAAGAGAATCGCTGCCAGGCTGATCAGCGCCCAACCGGCAGGCGTCCCCAACTCCATCAGCCCGAAGAGAAGCGCGACCACGCAGGCCGTTAAAAGACCTGCGCCAGCGTAATCTACGACAGGCATTTCGTGATGATGCACCTGGTCTCGCCAGGCGAACGCCACCAGTGCGGCGGCCAGCAAACCGGGGATGACGTTGACATAAAAGACCCAGCGCCAGGAGAGCTGATCCACCAGGAAACCACCCAGAAGCGGCCCCACAATGGATGACACTCCCCACACGCCGGAGAACAATCCCTGCATTCGGGCACGTTGCTGGAGTGAGAACATTTCGCCGATCATAATGAATGCCAGAGGCTGGACACCGCCCGCGCCCAGTCCTTGAATGGCTCTGAAAATGATGAGCTGGGTCATGTTGCTCGCCTGTCCGCTCAATGCCGAACCGATCAAGAACAGTCCCATGGCGAAGATATAGAGGCGGCGGCGCCCGAACAGATCGGACAACTTGCCATAGAGGGGGACGGTGGCGGTCGAGGCCAGCATGAACGCCGAAAAGACCCACGAATAATGTTCCAGCCCGCCCAACTGCCCGATGATGGTGGGCATGGCGGTGGCAATGACGGTGGATTCCATCGAAGCCATGAACAGGCTGAGCATGATGCCCAGCGTGACGATAATGATACGCTTTCGTGACATATTCTTAAACTTATACTTCCTTTTAGGGGGATTTCTCGAATCTATTTGCAGACATCGCGCATGATCGTTCTATTCGGCATTTTCCAATGAAGTTGATCTGCAAAACAATGTGAAACACTGTTGATTTTTTCTGCACTGCCATTTTCGTGGATTAATTCCTGGGCAGCGATAACCATTTTCATTTTTCGGCTTGCATGACCGGTTACTTTTCCGGGCTGATTACGAACAGGTCTTGAAGGATTTGCATTGCCTGAGAGATTGTCTTCAGTTCCTCTTTTGACAGGCGGGACATTTTGACCATTAGAAATTTCTGCGCGAAATCATAGGCAACATTCAGTTCCTCTTGCCCCTGCAGAGTCAGAAAAAGGCACATTTTGCGTCGGTCTTCCTCTCCACCACGAGCATCGCGGCTCACCAACTTGCGATCCACCAGCTTGTCAATTAACACGGACATCGTTGGCAGTGACACTCCAACATGAGCAGCAACGTCTGAAAGGGAAGTGCCATGATTGCGATTGATATATAGCATCGCACGGAATTGGTGGACATTAATGTCGGCGGCGCGCAGCTCATGAAGCTTGGCACGGATGCTGCGCATCACGAGTGGAACGACATCAATAATCCGCTCAGCGGTACCCCGAACCGTATCTATCATTTCATTTCCTTTTCTAATAGTTTTGATTTCTAATTATATTCCCTGCTAAAGGAATTGTCAAACAGGAATCCTGAGTCTTAATCATCATCTAGATTTCTGATATGAGGGATAAAGAACACTCAGGCTTGCTTTGTGCTCATCATGACAGCAAGACGCGTCTCCTCAGTCCCATTGGTAGTTCAGGCTATTCTTCGCTGGCAGAAGCAAAATAAGCCAGACGCAAAAAACAAAGACCGCCAGGATATGCTTACCCTGGCGGTCTTTATTTTGTCTCGTTGTTTTTATGGGGTCATGAAGGTTACATCAGCTGGCATACCGGGCTTGAGTTTCAGTTCGGGGTTTGGCACACTTAACTTAATGGCATAAACGGTGGCCTGGCGTCCTTCCACGGTCTGAACGTTGCGCGGGGTAAATTCCGCCTTGTCGGAAATGTAGGTCACACTGCCGGTAAAGGTCTGTCCGGGGAAAGAATCCACTGCAATGGAAACCTGATCGCCGAGATTGACCTTGCCATATTCAGTTTCGGGGATATACACCACAAGTTCTACTTCCTGGAGTTGCCCGATGGTGATGACCACACCGCCCGGGGCGAGCGTCTCGCCGACTTCGATCCCGCGAGTTAAAACAACTCCATCCACCGGCGCAGTGACTATCGTCTTTTCGAGTTGAACGTCAATCGCCGCTAGAGCCGCCTGCGCTTGCGCGAGAGCTGCTTCCGCTTGTTGGACACCAGCTTCGGCGGCTTTCAACTGCATGGACTGGTCGCCAGTAAGCAGGGAGTTGTGGTAATCCAGGGCGCGGTCAAAGCGTTCCTGCGCGACCTTCAGGCGGGCGCGAGCCTCGAGAACATCTTCGGCGGCTTTGGTGGTCAGCAGGCGGTCATAGTCAGTTTGAGCCGATTTTAGTTCGCTTTCGGCGGCGTCAAAAAGCGACTGGGCATAATCCTCCATATATTCCTTGTCCTGGGCGGCTTGCGCCTGCGTCAGGACAAGGTCGGCGATGAGAAAAGCCGCTTGCGCGTCCGCGACTCGTTTTTCAGCCTCCAGAAAATCCTGCGAAGTTAAATCGCCCAATACTTTTTCAAGATTTGCCTTCTCTTTATCAAGATTGGACTGGGAGGCTTCCGCTTCCGAGGCAGCGGAGGCAATTTTTTCCTCCTTATCAAAATACCATACCGGCAGTTCAAATTGATCCAGCTGCGTGGCGTTCCATGCGCTGGTACGCGCCTGCTGGTCTTGCAAACGAACAGCGTTCAAAGCCACATCATACTGGGCTTTGGCTGTGGCGACTGCGGCTTCCGCCAACTGCACTGACGCTTGCGCCTGCTGTTGCTGCGCCTTGAGCAGGCTGTCATCGAGGCGGAAGAGTTCGTCTCCCGCTGTCACCTGCTGACCTTCCTCCACGTTGATGGAAACGACCTGCCCGCCAACCTGCGGGGCAATTCGCACTTCACGTGAGGCAATCGTGCCGGATGCAGATAGATTGGAGGTATCCGAGCCATTGACTCCGGCGCAAGCGCCCAAGAGCAGGCTGGACACAACCAGCGCAACGATTATGGAACTTTTTTGCTTTTTCATTTTTTTACTCCGAGATAATGGATATTACAGACGTTTTCTGAACATGAACACGCTGGCGAAAAATACTACGATACTGAAGACTGTCATGGGCCAGACCCAACTCCACAAGGTGACAAAGCCCACACCCTTCAGCATGATGCCGCGCACAATTTCAAGAAAGTAAGTGACGGGCAGCAAGTAACCGGCGTAGTAGGCGATCCACGGCATGTTTTCACGCGGATAGAGCAGCCCGGCAAGGATGAACGATGGCATCATAATGAAGGACGCCATATACATCGCCTGCATTTGCGTTTGGGAAATGTTGGAAATCAAAACGCCCAAGCCCAGGGAACCAAGCAGGAAAATCAAACTCAGGACGCTCAACAGCGTGATGCTGCCAGCCACTTCCACGCCAAACCAGATCGCTCCTACGGCAACTGTCATGGCAACATTGACAAAGGCAACCAGGACGAAGGGCAAAATCTTGCCCAGCATTAATTCCCAGGAATGGATCGGCGTCACTATCAACTGTTCCAATGTGCCCTGCTCGCGCTCGCGCACGATGGCAAAAGCGGTCAATAGCAGGGTTTGAATTTGCAGGATGATCGCCACCAAACCCGGAATCATGAAGTTCATCTTTTTCAAGTTGGGATTGTACAGGTAGCGCACGCGGGCATCCACCGGCAGGCTGATTGCCAAACCTGTGCCGCTGCGCTCCAGCCGTTGAATTAGAATTTCCTGCGATGTGGACTGGCTGATGGTTTCAGCCGCCAACTGTGCGGTTTGCGCCACGGTGGGGTTTGAACCATCAATATAGAACTGGATAGTCCCGGTACCTCCCGTTGTAATTTCGCGTCCAAAACTTTCTGGGATATATAACCCTGCTTTGACTGTCCCAGCATCCAGCATGTCCAATATTTCGTCTTCACTATGGGCGGTGTGTGTAACCATGTAAAACCCGCTTACAGTAAATTTATCGACGAGCCATCGGCTACTATCTGTATTCGAAAGGTCGGCGACCACCAATGGAATGTCTTCCACGTCATTGGCAACCGCGTATCCCATCAGAACCAACATCATAACCGGCATGACAATCACCAGCATCAGAGTGCGCGGGTCACGGATGATATGCAGCCACTCCTTGCGAACAATCGTCGCCATACGGCGAAACCCTTGTCCCATAAAAACCTCCTATTTAATTTCTGCCCGCGCTTGCAGGCGATTTTCTTGATCTACGAGCGAAACGAACACATCCTCCAGCGAAGGCAGGACTCTTTCGATACGCTCTACGGCGATGTGATTGGACCTCAATGCCTTCTCCAACGCCGGCTTTTGTTTCTCAGAATCGACTTGAACATGAATCAACACGCCATGCGCGGCGGCATCATGCACGATGGGCAGGTCTTTCAAAATCTGTTCGGCGCGTCCGGGGTCGTCGCAATCCACTTCAAAGAGCGTGCCTTTCATGCTTTCGCGCAATGCATCGGGGTCGCTCAGGGCAATCAGGCGTGAGCGGTACATCATCCCAATCACGTTGCAGAACTCGGCTTCATCCATGTAATGGGTAGTTGCCAACACGCTCACGCCCTCGCCAGCCAGACGATAGATCATCTCCCAAAATTCGCGTCGCGAAACCGGGTCTACGCCGGCTGTGGGTTCGTCGAGAAAAAGCATGGGAGGTTCATGCACAATGGCGCACGCCAGCGCCAGCCTTTGCCGCCATGCGCCCGAAAGGTCGCTGGTCAATTGTTTCTCGCGCCCGCGCAGCCCCGCCATGTCAATCAATTCGCCCAGTCGGCTTTTGACCTTGTTCTGCGGCACGCCGTAGAGGTTGGCATAAAAATCCAGGTTTTCGGAAACGGTCAGGTCGTTGTATAGCGAGAACTTTTGAGACATATAGCCAATGCGCTGCTTGACCTCTTCCGATTGACTTGCCACGTTGTAGCCCATCACGAGCGCGCTTCCCGCTGTAGGGCGGATGATGCCGCATAACATGCGCATCGTGGTTGTTTTTCCAGCCCCGTTGGGACCAAGCAAACCGAAAACCTCGCCGCGCGGAATATCAAACGTGACATGGTCTACTGCAATGAAATCACCAAACTGGCAGACCAATTCCTGGGCTTCTACCGCTTTTTCAACGCTCATACTTTCGCCTCCTGTGTTTCCGCAAGATGGATAAAGACGTCTTCCATCGAAACTTTTGCCTCGCGCAGGATGCTGACTTCCGCGCCTTCTTTCTTCAGGGATTTTTCGATTCTCGGCATGACCTCAGCCGGGTTGCTGACCGAGAGGCGCAGGCGGTCGCCGACGGCTCTCCAGCCAAGCACGCCCTTCGTCTGGTCGGCGACGGCGCGTAACGTTTTGCGCGGCTGGGCTTTGACTTCCACAATGCGGAACGGCATCTGCTCTTCCAATTCCGCTGGCGCGCCCGTAATCAGCATCTGCCCGTGATAAAGCACGCCCACGCGGTTGCAACGTTCGGCTTCATCCATGTACGGCGTACTGACCATCACCGTCACGCCGCGCTGAATGACTTTGGCTAATAACTGCCATAACTCGCGGCGCGAGACCGGGTCCACGCCTGTTGTGGGTTCATCCAGCAACAGGATTTGCGGCTCGTGAATCAAGGCGCACGCCAGCGCCAGTTTTTTGCGCATCCCGCCCGAAAGGTTCTCGCTGCGGCGGGTGGTGAAATCCGTTAGGCGCGCAAATTCCAGCAATTCGTCAATTCGTCTTTTTTGCACGTTGCGCGGCACACCATTCATATCCGCAAAGAAACGCAGGTTTTCCATCACGCTTAAATCGGGGTACAAACTAAAGGCTTGCGGCATATACCCAAGCAGAGCGCGGATTTCCTCCGGTTGTTTGTGAACGTCAAAACTCGCCAGATGCGCCGACCCTGAGGTGGCTTCCATGACAGTGGAAAGGATTCTCAGCAGCGTGGTTTTCCCCGCTCCATCGGGTCCAACCACCCCATAGAGTTCACCTTTATTTACTGAAAGGTCAATCTCTGTCAGGGCAGGTTCCGCATCCCTTCCTTTTGAGTAGTATTTTGTGAGTTGCTGCGCTATTACAATTCCTTCCATTTACTTCTCCTGTAGGGTAATTACTATGCCCAATGATTATTCATTTCTCAAGGGCGCGATTATTTTTGAGAGCATGTCTCCTAAATGACTACGGGCTTCCTTATCCATGCGTTCGAGCAGGATTTCATATTTGCGAATTTTCTTGAGAAAACCATCTGTGAGTTCCACCGCATCATCTTCACTTGATGCCAGTCCCAGCATGAATCCCGGAAGCAGGTAGAGATCCCCCGCATTTTTTTTCTCAATTAATGCCAGTATCACGGAAGCGTAATAATCCATCATGCGATGCCGTCCCCTGGCACGCAACCTTGTAACCAGATCGCTAATCAGGTTTGAGCAATATAGCACATCGTCGAGCCCGCCTTCCACCTGAAGGAGGATGTCTTCGGCAAGTTTTGCGTCTTCAAACTCCCCAGCTGCAATCTTTGTGATAATTCTTTCCTTGGCTTCCTCCCAGGATGTTGCTTCAGCCCCTGCCAACTTTCTGAAGGTTTCCTCAGCCTTTTTGGTAGGTTTAAATGAAACAGAAGCCCGCCCGGGACCCTCGCTATGGGTTTCATACACCGATTCAACATAGCCTTTTTCCTCCAACAATCGGAGCATGTCATACGCAGTGTATTTGCTGAGATTCAATTGCTCCGCTACGGTTGAATAGTGGATGGGTTCCTGGATTTCCTTATAGATATCCAGCATTTTTTCAACAAATGCTTTTTGTCTTTTTGTGATTTTCATCAGAATACCAAAATAACAAATTTTCCCAAAAAAACCAAAATATAGGCGGAATACTATCCCCTGTGAGTTAATTTGTCAAGTGAAAAAATACACAAACATGTAATCTCCCCATCCCCACAAAAAACTCCCGACTTCAGACCGTCGGGAGTTTATCTTTCTCTTTTGGGGCTTACCTCCCGCCGTACACTTCCGCGAGAAAATTCTTTAGCGCGGGCATGTACCCGTCAAAGCGCGTGCGGCGGATGTCATGACTTGCCCCTTCGAGGTGGACGAACTTCAATTTTGCGTTGGCTTCAGCCGCTTTTTGCGCCGCTTCAGGCGAGACAATGGACATCTTTTCCTTATCACCGATGATCAAAAGAATGGGCGACTGGATTTTGCGAATGACATCGAACGGCGCGGAGAGGTCCATCGGCATGGTCGCCATTGACCCCAGAAAGTTGAAACTCAGTCGCTTTTTCGAGTTCAGCCAGGGTTGGATTTCATCATCGGGGTAGGCTGCCATCCCCTTGCGCGCCATGTTTAATCCAATGAAGCGCGGCATCAGTTTGAACATGCGCATGTACTTCGCCATCATCTTGCCGAGTTCCTTCGGATCCATCACCTGCTTCCCGTCGCCCAATTGCTCGCCAGGTAAGACGATGGGCGGGTCTTCGAGAAACACGCCGCGCACCAAATGGGGGTACTCCGCCGCCAGGTGCATGGACGTATCCGCGCCCATTGAATGACCACCCACCACAGGGCGCTCCAGTTTCAGGGCTTCGATCAGCCCCGCCAAATCCGCCACGCGCTGTTGTGTTGCATAATCTCCCTTGCCAGACGCCGACTTTCCATGCCCGCGCGCGTCGGGCAGGATAACATCGTAATCGTGCTCCAACCCCTTGACGACATGCGTCCAGCATAGACCGTCATCTCCCGCGCCGTGATTGATGACCACCTGCGGTTTGTCGCCACCTGTGCGATAGTAATGCAGGCGCAAGCCATTTGCGTTTACATACCCACCCGACCATTTTGTCATAGGATACTCCTTTCAATTATTACTACGCAGAACGCCCCGAAAGAAGTCTCACGCAGTTACTTTTTCGTCGCCATGCTTGCGCGGACGAAGGCAAACAAGCCTCTAAAAAAGCGCCCATTAATTATCGTCAGAAGCGCTTCCAGTTTTGCACGGTTGAAGGCTCCGCCCATCATCAACATGCTGCGCAAGGGCATTTCCTGAACCATGTGCGCCATCATCGCGCCTGTTGGCGTATCTTCCTTGTCTTTGATCATCTTGCCAATCTGGTCTTTCATCATTTGGAACAGTTGCCTGCCAATGAACGAGCCGCTCATTTCACTGATGGGCGTATTGAGCGTGTACATCCCTTTGGGGGTTGGCGCATTAGCAGGGATGGGTCTCCCAAGCAGGGCTTCAAAATCCTTTTGACTGACGGATGCTCCTTTGGGGAAGTCGTAATAGGCGGCGAGCCGCTCCCTGTCAGCGGGGAAAGAAGCCTGCTGGTTAGAATCAAGCCGAATGGTCGCAGTGAGGCGGATGTCGCGTGAGGAAGCGCCGACGAGAATCTCGAAGTCGCCCGCCTCCACAATCCAATCGCACTGAGTCACATCATAAAACGCGAAGGCGCGGCGGTTCAACTCGATGCTCACTTCTTTTTCTTCGCCAGGCTGAAGTTCAACTTTGATAAATCCATTGAGTTCTTTTTGCGGACGGAATGCGGTGGATTCGACATCCCGCACATAGACCTGCGCCGCTTCTTTTCCTAACCTATTGCCTGTGTTCTTGACCTTGAACGTTATCTTCGCTGAATCCTTTTCCGCTTTCACAGACAGGTCGCGGTACTCGAACGCAGTGTAACTCAAGCCATGCCCGAATGGAAACAGCACGTCCTGACCGACGGTATCGTAATAGCGATAGCCAACGTAAATGCTTTCGCGGTATTCGACCACTTCGGGACCGCCAGGGTAAGGCTGGGCGGGAGTATCGGAAAATTTCAGGGGGAAGGTCTCAGCGAGTTTGCCGCTGGGGTTGACCCTGCCCGTGATAGTATCGGCAAGCGCGCCCGCGCCCGCCTGCCCGCCGAGGTAGCCTTCCAAAATGGCAGGCACATCATCCACCCAGGGCATTTCAACGGGCGCGCCGTTGCTCAACACGACGATAACTTTTTGATGCGCGGCAGCAAGGCGCTGAATGAGCGCGTTGTGACCAGACGGCATGTGCATGTGGGCGCGGTCAATGCCTTCGGTTTCGTACATATCGGGCAGCCCCGCGCAGACGATGGCGACATCCGCTTTCCCTGCGGTTTCAATGGCTTCCTGAATCAGGGTGTCATCGGCGGCGTCGCCTTTTTCGGTGTAGCCCGCCGCGTACAGGATGTTTTCTGCGCCGATGAGTTTGACCAGTTCATCGTGGAGATTATCCAATTGGGTGGGGTTCATCAACGAACTGCCCGCGCCCTGGTAACGAGGCGTTTTCGCAAAGCGCCCAATCAGGGCGATTTTGGTATTGGCGGGAAAGGGCAGGAGTTGCCCATCGTTTTTGAGCAATACCGCACCTTCGGCGGCGGCGCGGCGTGCCAGTTCGTGATGCGCCTGTTTGTCGTAGGTGAAATCCTTTGAGAGGGTTTCATCGGCTTTGAAAATCAATGTCAAAATGCGTTCCACCGCGCGGTCGAGAACAGTGACATCCAACTCGCCAGATTTGACAGCCGCGATGATGCGTTCATCGTTTCCGTTTGGCGTACCAGGCATTTCGAGTTCCACGCCTGCGTTAAGAGCATCCACGCGCTCGTTCATCGCGCCCCAGTCGGTGACAACCAATCCTTGATGCCCCCACTCTTCCTTGAGAATGTCGGTCATCAGATATTTGTTTTCGCAGGCGTAGGTCCCGTTGATGCGGTTGTAGGAACACATCACCGTCCAGGGTTGGGACTCCTTGACGGCGATCTCAAAACCCGCCAGATAGATTTCGCGCATAGCGCGTTCATCTACGACCGAGTCGCCGGTCATGCGGCGGTGTTCCTGATTGTTGAGGGCGTAATGTTTCATGGAAGTCCCCACGCCCTGACTCTGCACGCCGTTGATATGACTCTTGGCGATTTCGCCTGTGAGATACGGGTCTTCGGAGAAATACTCAAAATTGCGACCACACAAGGGAGAACGTTTGATATTGATGCCGGGTCCCAGGATAACGCCGACTTTTTCCTGACGGCATTCTTGTCCCAATGCTTTTCCGACTTCAAAGATCAAGTCTCGGTTCCATGTGGCCGCAAGCGCGGAGGCGGTGGGGAAACAGGTAGCGGGAACGCTTTCATTCAAGCCCACATGGTCTGCTTCCCCAGCCTGTTTTCGCAAACCATGTGGACCGTCTGTGACCATGATGGATGGGATTTTGAGACGATCAATCCCTTTGAGATGCCAGAAATCTTTGCCAGAGCAAAGCGCGGCTTTTTCTTCAAGAGTCATTTGCGAAATGATGGAATTGACGTTTTTCATGGATTATCTTTTTTACACAGAATTAACTTTCTATTTTCTTACCAGCGACTTGACCAATGCGCCAAAGCCGCGCAAGCCCCTGCCGTTAATCATCATCAACAACGCTTCCAGTGTCCCGCGCTTGATCGCGCCGTTGGTCATCATCAGCATGGCGCGCAGGGGCATTTCCTTGAGCATGTTCTCGACCATCGCCAGCAGGGGATTATCGGGGTCGTTTCCGCCTACCATCTTTTTGACCTGCGCGTTCATCAGGTTGAGCAGTTGACGGGCAAGCCATGAATCGCTCATGTCGCCGAAGGGCGTGTTGAGGGTGTAACTGCCCTTTTGCGGCTTCGTATTTTCGGGCAGGGGTTTTCCATAGAGCGCGGCAAAAGTGTCGCGGGAGATGGGCGCAGGGGTCAGAGAAAAGTACGGGGCGAGGGCGGCTCTGTCAGTGTAAGCAGAAGCCTGCTGGTCAGAATCCAGCCGAAGGGTCGTTTTGAGGCGAATGTCCTGGGAGGATGCGCCCACCAAAATCTCGAAGTCGCCCGTTTCCAGAATCCAATCCTTTTTTCCGACATCGTAAAAGGAAAAGGCGCGGCGGTCGAGTTCGATTGTCACAGACTTTTCTTCTTTGGGCTGGAGATGGACTTTGGCAAAGCCCTTGAGTTCTTTGAACGGGCGAAAGTGGCTGGATTCGACATCCCGAACATAGACCTGCGCCGCTTCTTTTCCTGACCTGTTGCCCGTGTTCCGTACCTTGAATGTGACCGAGGCTGAATCGTTACGCGCCTGAATAGACAGCTCGCGGTATGCAAAGGTGGTGTAACTCAAGCCATGCCCGAAGGGGAACAGGACGGGTGCATTGGCGGTGTCGTAATAGCGATAACCAACGTAAATGCTTTCACGATATTCGACGGCAGAGGGACCGCCGGGGAAATAAGGGTGAGATGGATTGTCTTCCAGTTTGATGGGGAAGGTCTCGCCAATTTTGCCGCTGGGGTTGACCTTGCCAAGCAGAATATCCGCTTGTGCGCTTGCTCCCGCCTGCCCCGAAAGATAGCCTTCGAGAACGGCAGACACGTTGTTGATCCAGGGCATTTCGAGCGGGTTGCCGTTGCTAAGCAGGACAATGACTTTCTTGTGCGCGGCAGCGACTTTTTCGATGAGTGCGGTGTGCGAAGCGTGAAGTTTCATGCTGGGCTGGTCGCCGCCTTCCGCGACTGCAACGCCAACCATGACAACGACATAATCGGCTTTGGCGGCAACTTCAAGGGCTTCAGCGAGAAGGGCTTCATCAATGGGCGCCCTGTCTTTTTCGGGGAAGCCGGGCGCGTACAACACATTGGACTCACCGATGCGCTCGACCATTTCATCGTACAGGTTGTCCACCATCGTGGGGTTGGTCAGTGAACTGCCCGTGCCTTGGAAACGCGGCTTTTTCGCAAAGTGACCGAGCAGGGCAACCTTGGCAGTTTCGGGGATGGGCAGAATCTGGTTTTCGTTTTTGAGCAAGACCGTGCCTTCTTCGGCGATGCGGCGGGCGAGATCGTGATGCGCCTGCTTGTTGTAAGTGAAATCGCCTTTGGCGAACGTCTCTTGCGCTTTGAAGATGAGCGCGAGCATGCGCTCCACGGCGCGGTCGAGGGTGGCTTCGGGCAAATCCCCCGCCCTGACCGCCGCGAGGATGGCACGCTGGTTATCCGTTGCAGGACCCGGCATTTCGAGGTCAATTTCCGCTTTCAACCCGGCAACGCGGTCATTAACCGAACCCCAGTCGGAAAGCACAACTCCTTGAAAGCCCCACTCCTTTTTCAAGATGTCGCGGATAAGAAACGGATTTTCGGAGCAGTATGTACCATTGACGAGCGTGTACGCGTTCATCACCGTCCAGGGCTGGGCATCTTTGACGATGGTCTCGAAGCCCGCCAGGTAGATTTCTCGCAGGGCGCGTTCATCCACTACGGCGTTGATGGTCATGCGGCGGTATTCCTGATTGCCAACTGCAAAGTGCTTCAGCGATGCGCCGATCCCCTGACTCTCAATGCCCATGATGAGTTGCTTCGCCATTTCTCCCGCGAAATAGGGGTCTTCGGAGTAGTAGTCGTAGTTGCGTCCGCCAAGCGGGGAACGCTTGATGTTGATGCCAGGTCCGAGCAGGATGCTGACTTTTTCCTGACGGCATTCTTCGCCGAGGGCGACTCCCATCTCGTGGATGAGTTCGCGGTTCCAGGTCGCTGCCTGGATGACGGCAGGCGGGAAACAGGTGGCTGGGATGCTGTTACTCATCCCGGCGAAGTCGGTTGCTTCGCCTGCCTGCTTCTGCACGCCGTGCGGTCCATTGGTCATCAAAATGGAAGGAATGCCCAGCCGTTCGATGGCTTGGGTCTGCCACATGTTCAGCCCGGCGACGAGCGCTGCTTTTTCTTCAAGCTTAAGTTGGGAGAGGAGAGTTTTGGGGTCTTGCATAAAAATTCCTTGTCAAATGACCGTGGATAATAGACCGTTGCCCATCGTCCACGGTCTTCGGTCTATTGTACAAACTTGTTTTTCAGGAACCAGAACCAGAGCAAGGTCTGACCCGCGCCGAACAGGGTGTCAGAGGCGAAGTGCGCGCCAATCACCACGCGGCTGAGCGCGCCGACGATGCCCCACAGCAAAAGCACAGGAAGCAGGATATTACGGGCGTTACTTCCTTTTTTCAAGAAGAGGATAAATCCTATCACTACAAACGAAAGCGCGGTATGCCCGGAGATGAAGGAGTGATGTCCGTTATTGCCTTGCGGCAGGTACCAGGGTGTGAACAAGGCGGTATTCCCGGCGTCAAGAATATCGCGGTATGTCCAGCGTCCCCAGGGAATCTTGATCGCCCAGACCGTCACGAAGCCTGCAACAAACATGAGCGTCAAACCGACTTTGGCGGCGTTTTTGTACTGGCTGACGGTTTCCAGTGGGAAGCGGCGCAGGATAACTTGCCCTAGAATCAGCGTGAGGATTGCAACACCAATGACCACAGCGAAATTGACTTCTGCCCCAGTTTGCAAGCCGAAGGCATCCCCGAAAAAGCCCAGCCCGGCGAAGGCGGTCAGAAGGAAAAGCCCGATCACGCCGAGGATGCTTTTGGTGTTTTTCTCAACACGATAAGTGCGTAGGAGAATGCTGCCAGACAAAAAGCCGAGAAATGAACCAGGTAGTTGTCCGTAACCTTCGAGAAAATGCGCCCAGCCCGATTCGGGGTCATAGAGCGCTTGTGAGATTTGCCAGTCGGTGAAAGCAAAGATGACTGCCAGCAGTACAAATACAGTAACCGAAATCCAGAGTGCCTTGTTTTTCATGCGATTTCTCCTTTGGGGTTTGGGTAAGTGTTACAAAAACAGCCAGAGCAAATAAGTTGCAATGGCTGTTTTGTGATATACCGATGATGCTCCCTGATAATTATTTGAAATGGAATTCTTCAGGCAGAAGTTTGAAGGCTTCTTCGCGTGTAATTTCGCCGTTATTGGCTTGCGCCATGACCTGCACATGGTTATCGCGCAGTTTGAACATTCTCAGCAACGGCAGGGAAAGCAACGCGCCAAAAATGGGGAAGATGGAATACATGAACCAGATGCCGTTCAGCGTCTCCGCTGATTGAACCGCGCCCGTGCCTTCCATAAACCCGAAGTAAGCCAGTCCAGCCATCGCAATGCTCGCCGAAAGTCCGTTCATCAACTTGGTGGCAAAGGTTTGCAGCGAGAAGGTGATACCTTCGGCGCGCTCGCCAGTCTTGAAGGTTCCATATTCGACGCAATCCGGGGTAAACATGAACATCATGATGCCTGTCAGCGCCGCACCAATACTGCGCAGGAGCAGGAGAACCATAAAGAGGGGGTAATTCTCGTATCCGGCAAAATAGATGATCAGGCTGAAAACGATATACCAGATGATGGAGAAGACATACAGGTTGAATTTGCCAAAACGTTTGGAAAGCGCAGGGACAAATCCCGCCAGCAGAACCATTGGGAGGATGGTAATTCCAAGAAGCGCAGTCGCCGCTTCAGCGCCGCCGAGATTGTTGACCGCAAAAAATGGCGTGATGGTAAAAGCGGAATTGGTCAAAAAGTAGATCACCATCGAAGCGTAAAAAATGAAAAGGTACTTGTTGCCTTTGAGATATTTCCAAATCGCATCCAGCGATGGCGCTTCTTCTTTGCGGCTGAGAATGCGTTCCTTCGCCAGCCCGGTAATGGGAAACATGGTCGCCACCCCCACGATTGCCAGTCCAATCGCGGTGGGAAGCCAGCCGAGGTTGGGATATAGCATAGGCACGCCAAGCGCGATAATCATCGCGCCGAGCATTCCGCCCAAACGCCCAATGGAAATCAGGACGGTGCGCTCCTGGATGTTTTCGGTCATCGCTGTGGTCAGGGCAAAGACAGGCGCGTCACATAAGGTGTATGCCAGATCCCAAAGCAGGTAGGCAATAACCGTCCACGCGATTTTTGCCCCCAGGGACATCGAGGCGGGCATGGCAAAAATCATAACAGTTGTGATTGCAATTGGCAGCACAGAGCCGCGCACCCAGGGCAGGAATTTTCCACTCTTGGGCTTGGAACGGTCAATGATTACGCCAAAGAGCGGGTCGTTGACTGCATCCCAGACTTTAGCGACCAGGAAGATGGTCGCTACTGCGGCGGCGGTAATTCCCTGATCGGTCAGGAAGATTTGAAGAAAGTTCAATACAAGAATGTAAAAAACATTCTGCCCGAAGAAATAAAAACCATAGGCGGTACGTTCTGCTTTTGAAGTTTGAAAAGCGATGGGGGGATTACCTGCTTGCGCTGCCATTGTTCCTCCGAATGAGTGAAATAGGACGCTGAATCGAGAATCGCATTGTAACACCGTTACCTAACTTGCGCTAGGTAAGTAATGAGAAAGAGTTATAATACATGGCATGAACAAATACAATAGTACAACCAAGAAAAAACGAGTGCGGCGGGATCGTACCGAAGAAATACTGGAAACCGCCACACGCCTTTTTAGCGAACATGGGTATCAAGGCACGACCTTCTCGCTCCTTGCCGAAGCAGTCCAATTGACCGAGCCGGGCGTTCTGCATTACTTCCCCAGCAAAATCCATTTATTGCAAGGCGTGTTGGAATATCACGAACAAAAAAATGCCGAAAGATATCTTTCCATGCTTCAGGCAGAGAAGAAAAATATCCCGGACTTGTTCAGCCTGTTGGAAGACCTGGTTGCTGAAAACGAGAAAATCCCCGGGTTGATTCAACTCTTCACGGTGCTGGTCAGTGAAAGCATCCGCAGCGATCACCCCGCCCACGATTATTTTATCGAGCGTTACCGCCGCGTCAGGGAGGGCTATGTCAACCAATTTTTTGGGGAAATCAAGGACAAAATCCGCCCGGATGTGGACCTGAATGAACTGACCATATTAATTCTGGCGGTCATGGATGGACTGCAAATCCAATGGCTGCTTGATCCCAAGAAAGTGGATATGGTAGCGGTCTATCGCTTATTCTCTAAAATCATTGTTGAGTATTTGGAAAATTGATCGCCTAAGAAGCAAGGACTTCTTCAACGACAGGGATGTCATTGACGCTATAATAGCGGCATGAAAAGGAATCGCGCCGCTCTTCCAACCTTTGTCCACTCTTTTTGGATGCGCATTATCTCAGCACCTGCCGCTCTCAAACTTGTGGGGCTGGCAGTCCTGCCAGTAGCGACGATTATTATTTCCGCGTGGCTGTACGCGGAATTTTACATATTCAGACCCTTGCGCGCGAGTCCTGATATTACGCTAAACGCCCAAACCTTGTTCGATCTTTCGTGGCGGGCGTTTCTCTGGCTTGGCTTGGGCGCGTTGATCGGGATCGGCGCCTCCGTCACGCTGACCTGGGTTCTGATCCGCCAGCTCAGCGGATTGGTCAAAACGATGGGGCGAGTCGAAGCGGACGACCTGACGGCGCGCTCGCCCGTCTGGTCGCAGGATGAAATCGGACAGGTGCAAGCCGCCTTCAACACAATGGTCAGCGGTCTGCAGCAATCGCGCGATGACTTGATGAAGAATCAGCGCGAACTGGAATCGCTCGATGCCGAGAACAAACGCCTGATCGGGGAATTGCGGGACAAAGAAACCGAATTGCGGTTTGCCCTGCGCCGCGCGGTGGATGTGCAGGAAGAGGAGCGCAAACGTATCGCCCGCGAACTGCATGATGAAATCGGGCAAGCCCTCACGTCCATTTTGATCCGCCTCAAGAGTCTCCAAAACATAACCGACCTGGACGTGATGACCGACCGCCTTGACGGCATCCGTTACCTTGCATCGCAGACCATCGAAGAAATGCGCCGCCTCTCCATGGACCTGCGACCTGCCGCGCTGGACAACTTGGGCATTCTCCCCGCCTTGCGCTGGCACATCGGGCAAAGTATGGAGCAGAACCAGATCGAGATTCAATTCACCGCACCCGAACGCATGGAACGTCTGCCGCCCGAAGTGGAAATTGTGCTATACCGTGTCGCGCAGGAGGGACTGAATAACGCCATCCGTCACAGCCAGGCGAAACACATCGAAGTAAAACTGGAGCATACGCCGCTCTTCGTCTGGTTGAGCGTCAGCGACGACGGGCAGGGCTTTGACGCGGACGGATTGCATCGCGGTTTGGGGCTTGTGGGCATCCGTGAGCGCGTGACTCTACTCAAAGGTAAATGTGGAATCGAATCACAGCGCGGTAGCGGGGCGCGGCTGTGGGTGGAGATTCCGCTGACGGAGGCAAATCCCGCCCATGCTTGAAAATATCCGCATCCTGCTCGTGGACGACCATGCCATCATGCGCAGCAGTCTGGGTATGCTGCTTGAGTCTTATGGGGCGCGCATCGTGGGAGAAGCCGCAACGGGAGAAGAAGCCATCGCTCAGGCGCAGGCGCTCAAACCCGATGTGATCCTGATGGATATCACCCTGCCTGGCATGGACGGGGTAGAAGCGACGCGACGTATCACGGCGGAATGGGCGCAGGCGCGAGTTGTAGCGCTGACCATGCACGCCGAAGAGGTGTACCTTTCGCCGTTTCTTGAAGCGGGCGGAGCGGGTTACATCCGCAAATCTGCCGCCGACCGCGATGTGCTGGACGCCATCCAAAAGGTTGTGCAGGGACAGACGATTCTCGATACCCAAAGCGTGCAGGATTTGTTGAAACATGGCAGGAAATCGGCGGACGCGCAAGAGGCTCTGGCGTCCCTTTCGGAGCGCGAGCGGGACGTGCTGGTACGCGTGGTGCGCGGATTCACCAGTTCCGAGATTGGCGAACAGTTGAACATCAGCCCGCGCACGGTGGATACCTACCGCGCTCGCATCATGCAAAAACTGGGGTTGGAACACCGTCATCAACTGGTGGAGTATGCAGTAAAAAATCACCTGCTGGATTGAGATTGATTCCTGCTTTGAAGAATTACGTCCCGAAGGCTTCAACACCTTCGGGACGTTGTTTTTCCTTGTGGTGAAAACCACTACGCAATCGCGCATCTTTTTGGACAGACAAAGGCAATTGACTGGAATATCATAAAGGTCGCAAGCCGAGTTTCCAGCTTTTGCCATGCAGCCACAATCTCCCCTTCAAATCCTTTTCATCGTCCGCCAGCCCAGTCTGAGCGATTCACTGGCGCAGGTCTTAAGCGGATTCGGCTCCGCGCTGCGCTGGACGAGCGCCGCCACGCCCGCTGACGTGGCACAGGCGTTGGAATCCAAACTGGACTTAATCCTTGCTGACCCGTTTGCGCTGGAACAGGGCGATACCATCGCGTATTACAAGGCGTTGCGCTGTCGTTTGGGAGCCGCGCCCCTGATTGCCCTGCTCCCCGCCGATACGCCCGAGTACCGTGACGCGGCGGTGCAAATGGGAGCCAACTACACGCTCGCATGGAGCGAGACCGCCACCGAGCTGCTGCCCGTCATGGAACGCCTCTTGGGGCGGAAACGGCTGATTACGGGCGTATCGAAGTATATCGAAAACGCCGCCAGCCTCAGCGCCCCCGCTGGCGCGCCAGCCTTTGACCCCAGCCTGACCGAGCGCAGCCGCATCAAAATTGAGCGGCTTGCCCAAAAAAGATCCATCCCCGAAAACTACAGCCTCCCCCCGATATCCCAATCCACCTTCCTGCGCGGGCTGACCTTTTCCGTCGCCGCGCCGATTTCGCCCGATACCGAGCGCGTCGTCCGCACCGCCTGCAATCTGAACTGCGGCTCGCATTTCTGCGGATTGAACGCGACCGTGCGTGGCGGGGAGATCGTCAAGATCGAAGCGGCGGATTTTCCCGACCCGCGCTACCGCCGTTTGTGCATGAAAGGCATTAGCCACGTGCAAATGCAGGCGCATCCAGAACGTCTGCTCACCCCGCTCAAACGCAATGGACAGCGCGGACAAGGAGAGTGGGAGTCAATTTCCTGGGAGCAGGCATTGGATGAAATCGCCAAAAAAATGCGCCGCCTGCGGGATGACTTTGGGGCGGAAAGCCTTGTTTTTCTGCCGTACTCGGGGCAACTCAGCGTGCTGAACGGATTCAATGGAGTCTACCTGCGGCTGGCGGCGGCGCTGGGCGCGTCTGGCACGAGCCTGCGCGAATACGGAATTGACAGCGCCGTCCCGAGCGGAATCGAAGACACGCTCGGAGCGGGGTCAGGCTATTTGGCAAATGACTTTTCGGATCTGCCCAACTCGCGGCTGATTCTGATCTGGGGCGGCAACCCCGCCCAAAGCCGCATGAACTGGTGGAGTTTCTTCATGGACGCCAAACGGGCGGGTGCGCGGCTGGTGACGATTGACCCGCGCTTCAGCCTGACCGCCAGCAAAAGCGACGAGTGGCTTCCCATCCGCGCTGGCACGGATTTACATCTGGCGCTTGCCATGCTCAGGCTGATTATCGAAAACGACTGGATGGACAGGGAATTCGTCCTGCGTCACACCGTCGCGCCGCTGTTGGTGCGCGAAGATAACGGGGAATTTCTCAGGCTGGAAAATGCCTCTCGAAACGGCGACCAACCCCAAAGTCTGGTTTGGGATGCGGAAGCGGGGCGCGCACTTCCCGCCGCGCAGTCGTCATCCCCAGCATTAAGCGGACGACATGTCGTCGCTGGAATCCCGTGCCGCACGGCTTTCGATTTCCTGCGCGAAATGCTCGCGCCTTACACGCCCGAATTTGCCGCCGAAAAGACGGGGCTGGACGCGGTGCAGATTTTACAGCTGACGCGCGAATATGCCACCGTCAAGCCTGCCCGCATCATGACCTTGTACGGCATTGACCGCTGGAATCACGGCGCGACCTTCGGGCGGCTAATTGTCACGCTGGCGGCGTTTACAGGCAATTTGGGGGTTCACGGCGGCGGCGTGGGCGTGGACGGCTCGCGCGAAGCGACCCTACCCGCCAGTGATTTCCCCACGCCCAACGGGAAGAGTCATCGCCCTATCAACCCGCTGCTGCTCCCCGAACAGATTATTTCCGAACAGCCGCATCCCATCAAGTCCGTCTTCGTGGCGTTCGGCAACTGGATCAACCAACTGCCCGACCAGAACCGCTTATTGCACGAAGCCCTGCCCAAACTGGAATTACTGGTGGTGGCGGATCATTTTATGACCGAGACAGCGCGTTTCGCCGACTACGTTTTGCCCGCCGCGACTTTCTTTGAGCGGGAAGACATGGTGAAGGGACCTGGACCCTACATCCAATACCAGCCCGCCATCGTCGCGCCGCGCGGCGAATGCCGCTCCGATTTCGAGATTGCGGCGGAGTTGGCGAAGCGGCTGGGCTGCGGGGACGCTTTCGAAAAGCCGCCGCGCGAATATCTGGTGGAGGTTCTGGCTCGCAACGAAGATACCCGTGCCATTGCGCTGGATGAGTTAATCGCGCAAGGCGTGATGAAACGCCGCCTGCCTCTGGACTGGGAAGTGATGCACCGCGATTTGCATTTCCACACCCCCAGCGGGCGTGTGGAATTTTACGTCGAGCGGCTGCTGCCTTTCGGACGCGCCCTGCCCAAGTACGAACCGCCGCTGGAAGCCTTTCTAGGGAACGAACTTTCGCCGCGTTACCCGCTGGTCTGCCTGACGGAACACAGCCGTTACCGCGTCCATTCCACCTTTAGCAATGCGCCCTGGTTGCGCGAAATCGAAACCGAACCCCGCGCCGCTGTCCATCCGCTCGAAGCGGAACGGCGCGGCATCGTCGAGCGCGATTGGGTTCGCATCTACAACGGGCGCGGGCACGTCACCCTGCGCGTCCACCTAAGTCAAGCCGTGCCGCCTGGAACAGTTTATCTCAGCCAGGGCTGGCAATCTGTGGATTTTCAGAATGGGCATGCCCAATCGCTCACGCACGCGCGTGGCAACGCCGCCAACGCTTTCGGCGAAAACAGTTCCTTCTCCGACGTGTTGGTGGAGATGGAGAAAACAGGGGAGAGCCTGCCATGACAAAGCGCCTGGTGATGGTCATTGACCTGCAAGCCTGCACGGGATGCAACACCTGCTCGGTGGCGTGCAAACAGGAGAATAACCTACCCGACGGCGTGTGGTGGACTCAGGTGGTCACGCTGGGCGACAACGGCAATGATTCGCCTGCGGGCGAATACCCGAATTTGTTCATGGATTATCTGCCGCTGGGCTGCCAGCACTGCGTCAACGCGCCCTGTGTGGAAGTCTGCCCGTCGGGCGCAACGGCACAAACCGAAGACGGGCTGGTCATTCAAGACCCCACCCAATGCGGCGGCTGCCGCTACTGTATGCTGGTCTGTCCCTACACGGGTGTGCGAGTCTTCGCGGGCGAAACCCTGCGCTACTCTCTGCCCTTCCCGACGGGCGACAACCCAATGATTCATCGTCCATTCACGGTGGAGAAGTGCAATTTCTGCGCCCACCGCCTCAAGCGCGGACTACTCCCCGCCTGCGTGGATTCCTGCCCGATGGTGGCGCGTACCTTCGGCGATTTGGGCGACCCAAACAGCGAAGTTTCCAAACTGTTGCGCGAACGTCCGCATTTTCAACTGCTGGTGGAAAAAGGCGCCGACCCCTCCACCTTTTACCTGACCTGAACCATGCTGAACCCTGTCTCCGTTTCTGACCCTTTCCAAAACGCCTTTGGCATCCTCACACAGGTTGCCAGGGATCGCGGCTGCGTCTATCGCTGGCTGGCGCTTGGGTTTTACGCGCCCGATGAAGAATTGGTTCGGTCACTGCGGGAAGGGTTGCTGAAACAGGAATTGACTCAGGCAACCTACTGGCTCGGCATGGATCAGCGTCCACTGTCGGATTGTTTAAATGAAGTGAACGCCTATGCTAACGCCAGCCTGCCTGAATTGCAGGCTGCCTACGAAGCGCTCTTCGGCAAGAACGTCTCGCGCATTGCCGCCCGCGAATCCGCCTATTTGTGGCGCTCGGTCACGCACCCTGCGGACGCAGCGGGAGAGTTGGACCGCGCCCTCATCAACATCTACAGGCAATACGGACTTAAACCGCAAACAGGCGCGGAAGACAGCTTGTCCGTTCAACTGGAATTTATCGCCTATCTCTGTCAGTTGGAGACCCAAGCCTGGCAGGCGGGGACTTCCCAAACCGCCCGCGAACTGCGCCGTCAGGAACGCGCCTTCCTCGCCGACCACTTGGGACGCTGGCTGCCCGAATTTTGTCAGCGCGTGGAGGAAAGGGCATTGCCATCCTTTTATACAGCATTATCCGCGTTCGCCTTCCGCTGGACGAAACTGGAATACGGACCTGGATATTCCTCTTTGAGTTAACATGCCTGCCATTTACTTCATCTACGGTCTCGCATTTTTCAGCCTCGGCATGGTCATCTGGGTGGAGAAGCGCCACGCCAGTGACCTGCCGCTGGCGCACCAACTTCCCTGGCTGGCGGCATTTGCATTTACTCACAGTCTGGTGGAGTGGCTGGAGATGTTTGTCATGCTCCAGCCCCTACACACTCCGCATGCCGCGCTGGATATCGCCCATGCCGCGCTCTTGCCGCTCTCCAGCCTGTTCCTGGTTCGCTTCGGCATTGGTCTGATTAATGAAGCAGGTCCCCTGCCCGATTGGATGACCCTCGCTCCCGTCGTCCTGATCGTGCCGCTGGGTCTGTTACTCGGCTTTGCCCTCATCGTCATCCTCAGTTCAAATTCCACACTGCTGATGGCGGAAATTTGGTCGCGCTATCTCCTTTATTTCCCTGGCAACCTGTTGGCGGGGTTTGGCTTTCTCAGGCAGTCGCGCCACATTCGAGATTCATATCCTGTACAGGCTTCGCGTTTTCTCAAATTCATATCCACCGCCTTCTTTATCAACGCCGTCGCAGCGGGGTTGATTCCTCCCGCTGGAACGGGGGGACTGCCCGCCCTAATCAACGAAGAAAGTTTCCTCACCCTTGCCGGACATCCTGTTCAAATCTGGCGGGCTGTCATGGCGGTTGCCATTGCCCTGTTGTTCGTGGGCGTGCTGCGAATTTTCGAGTTCGAGCGCAGCCGCAAGGTGACGGAACTCGAAAACCAAAAAGAAGAGGCCCAACGCGCCACTCTCTCCGCCCAAACTCAAGCGCTCCAAACATCCGAAGCCTGGACCGACTCGCTGGTGGACATTAGCCGCCGCATCGCCAATCTCGAGGATGTAGACTCAATTCTTCGCGTTATCACACACAGCGCCCGCTGCCTGCTGCAAGCGGATATTGCCGCCCTGGCATTATGGAACGAAGATCTGACCGCGCTGGAGATTCGCTGTGCCGCCCTGCCCGAAGGCGCGCCGCCCAGGAATTTCGGCAGGGTTGAAACGCCCCACCTATTGACCGCCGCCCGAAAAGCCGACCCCAGCCTCTTCCCGCAGAACTTCGCTTCTTCTCTAAACTTTTGGGATTGTCCCGCCCTCGAACGGGAAATCCGCGCCGCCGCCTTTGTGCCGCTTCGCCTGGATGCCCAACCCATCGGCGTTTTCTGGGTCGGTAGGGAAGCAGGCTCCATCTTCTCCACAGGCAACCTGCTGGGGCTGGAGCGTCTCGCCGCCCAGACCGTCATCGCTCTCGAACACGCCATGATGACCTCCCGCCTGCAATCCCTGGCAACGATGGAAGAACGCGGACGCATTGCCCGCGAAATGCACGATGGGCTGGCGCAGGTACTGGGCTATGTCGGTATGGAACTCCAAACCATCGAAGCCCTGACGCATGCCCAGAATCAAGAAGCGGTTCTGTCCGAACTCCAGCAGGCACAGCGCAGCGTCCAACTCGCCCAAGCGGACGTGCGCGAAAACATCCTCAGCCTGCGTACCACTCTGTCCAACGAAAAGGGCTTGCTCCCCGCTTTGCGCGAATACATCGAAGAGTTTGGTGTGCAAACGGGCATCCAAATGCAATTCCAATGTGGGCTGACCAGCGACCCCGCCCTATCTCCGCTGGCGGAGGCCCAGCTGACGCGCATCATTCAGGAAGCCCTCACGAACGTCCGCAAACACGCCCGCGCCGAACACGCCCAAGTGCAGATTGCCCAGCGCAACGGTTCCCTGCGCGTTATCGTCAGCGACGACGGCATCGGCTTCGAGTGCGCTTCCAAGCCTGGGCATTACGGACTGGTCACCATGCGCGAGCGCGCGGAATCCGCAGGCGGCGGATTGATTGTCACCTCGCAGCCAGGTACAGGCACCAGCGTCGAAACCTGGTTGCCTGTGCTGAAATAGATAAAGGAGTATGAATGAATCCCCTCAAAACCCTGATCGTAGATGATCATGCCCTCTTTCGGCAGGGACTCATCAGCCTGATGAAGACCCGCCCCGATCTGGTGCAAGTCATTGGCGAAGCCTCCAGTGGAGCGCAGGCGGTGCAACTCGCCGCCAAAATGCGCCCTGACCTGGCGCTGCTCGATATTTACATGCCCGAAGGGGACGGGCTTCACACCGCGCGCGAGATTCGCAAAATCTCACCCGAAACCGCCATCGTCATCCTGACCTCTTCCGAGCAGGACGAACATCTGCGTGAGGCATTTCGGCTGGGCGCAGCGGGCTACCTGCTAAAAGACCTCAACGCCAACGAGTTGTTCGACCTGCTGGCGGGCGTGACCAGCGGCGAACCCGTCATCACCCGCGCCATGGCAGCCCGCCTGCTCAAACAGACTCTCTACATGCCCGAAAAATCGCGTCCGCATCTTGAAACGCTGACCGAGCGCGAAGTCGAAGTGTTGAGACTGGTGGCACAGGGCGAGAGCAACCCGCACATCGCCGAAACGCTGTGCATCACGGTCAACACCGTCAAGACTCATCTGAAAAACATCCTGGCGAAACTGCAATTGGAAAACCGCACCCAGGTCGCGGCGTACGCAGCGCAAAACGGATTTATTTCACAGACTGATTAAGGAGACTCAAGTGACCACACCCACCACCCTCGATTGGACAGAAACTCTGACAGGCGAAATGCTCTTATTCGGCTTGCTGGGGCACGCATTCCAAAACTACCCCGCCGCCGAAGAACGTCCCTGGCTGCAAACACTCGTAGACGAAGAGATGTTTGAGGAAGCGCCCTTCGCCGCCTCACAGCCTGACGTGATCGAAGGCTTGCGGCTTTTGCAGGAATGGAGCCGCGCAGGTTTGAGCGACTCCGCTTGTGAAGACCTGCAGAGCGACTACACCCACACCTTCATCGGTCCTGACAAGGTGCGAGTCGCCCTGTGGGAATCGGTATATTTCAGCAAGGAACGCCTCACCTTTCAGGAACAAACCCTAGGCGTGCGCGGCTGGTATCGCCGCTTCGGCTTGCAGGCGGAACGCATCTACCACGAACCCGACGACCACATCGGTCTCGAACTGGCGTTCCTCGCCCTTCTGGCGCAGCGCGGCATCTCCGCGCTGGAGCGGGGCGAACAGGACGAATTCAACCAACTCCTGCGCGCCCAGCGCGAATTTTTCGACCAGCATCCCAACCAGTGGGCTACCACATTCTGCGAAGGTGTCCTCGAACACGCCCGCACGCCCTTCTACAAAGGACTGGCGCTGCTGACGCGTGGCGCATTGATCGAACTGGCGGAAATCCTTCCCAACGGGAGATAATAGCCTGTGAATCTCTTTACTGCGGCAGAACGACTGGCAGCGATTGACCGCTCCGAAATCACGCTGGACGCGGCGCGTTGTTTGCATTCCCACGATAAATTCTCCACTTGCGAAGCCTGCCTGAACGTCTGCCCTGCAGATGCGATTCAAGCGGATAAACCGCCGCTCCTCGACTCCACCGCCTGCACCTCCTGCCTGACCTGTTTACCGCTCTGTCCATCAGGCGCTTTCTCCGCTGATGATTCCGTCGCCGATCTGCTGAACTGCGCGGCGCGCGTCGAAAGCCGCGCCGTGGAATTGGTCTGTCAGGCGCACCCCCGCGCTGAAACGGGTCTCTCCGCCGAAGCGACGGGAATCCGACTGCGCGGCTGTCTGGCGGGACTGGGCGGCGGAACGTACCTCGCGCTGGCGGCGCTGGGCGTGGAGCAAATCACGCTGCGGCTGGACGCCTGCGGCGAATGTCTCTGGGTTTCCCTGCGCGGACAGGTGGAGAGGCAATTCAATGAAGCGAAGCAATTGTTGTCTGCTTGGGGCAGGGCGGAGACTCTACGCCTGACCGACGCGCTGACCGAACCCGTCGAACGCCCATTGTGGGACGCGAAAAATCCACCTCTCTCGCGGCGTGATATGTTCTTACTGGTTTCCCGTCAGGGACAGATTGCCCTGGCGCGCGCTATCGAGAACCAGCCCGCTAAAGCGGGCAAAAGCATTGGGCGGAATCGGACGCGCATGATCCATGCCGCCGCGCAATTTGGAGACTTACAGGACAGCGGCGTATCGCTGGCGGGCATGGACTTTGCTATGCTGACGGTCAACGACTCCTGCTCGGCATGTGGCTCGTGTGCCCGCATCTGTCCCACCGCCGCGCTGACTATTGAGTTGGATGAAGAAGCCCATCGTTACGCCCTGCGCTTTTCGCCCAAAGAGTGCATCAACTGTGAAGCCTGCCTGCACGTCTGCATGGAAAAAGCCGTCGGCGTGGATTCGGCTCCTACGGCGGAACAGGTTTGGGGTCCGAAAGAGGCGGTTCTTCTTCAAAGTGGGGAACTCTCGCGCTGTGAGCATTGCAGTGCGCTGTTCGCCGCCCGCGAGGAAAACCACCTTTGTCCCACCTGCGAATATCGCAGAAAAAATCCGTTTGGCTCGCGCCTGCCAGCAGGCATGGTCCTGCCTGGAGGAATGAAACGATGATTACCGAAATTGACCGCGCCGCGTTGGGGGATATCCGCAACCCCGCCTTCCGCGCTTACGCTTCGCGCTACGTTGACATTAGCGAAGACTTTATTGAACAGATTGGCAAGTTTGGCGTGCCGCTCAAAGCGGAGGACGGGCAGGAGATGAAAACCCGTTTGGAGCGATTGCGCGAAAAAGGCGCGCATGTCCGCAACGATGAGCGCAGCGTGTATATCAATAACATCTCGCCCGCCTGCCTTGCCTGCCAGACGGGCGTGGGCAGCGCCACGCTGTTCGTTTCCTTGAAATGTCATCGGCAGTGTTTCTTTTGCTTCAACCCGAATCAAGAAAATTACGAGGGCTTCTCGGCGCAGACCCGCGACCTGAGCGCCGACCTGCAAGAGTTCAAGCGCCGCGACGCGTGTATGAAGCATTTGGCGCTGACGGGCGGCGAGCCGCTTTTATACAAGGAAGAAACGCTGGAATTTTTCCGTGAAGCGCAGCGGCTGTTCCCTGGCGTTTACACGCGCCTCTACACCAGCGGCGACCACGCCGATACCGCCACGCTGACGGCGTTGAAAGAGGCGGGCTTGCAGGAGATTCGCTTCAGCATCCGCGTGGAGGACAGCCCGCAGGCGATCCGTCACACGCTGGGAAGAATCGAAGAAGCGAAAGAGTACATCCCGTTTGTGATGGTCGAAATGCCCGTCCTGCCTGGCAAACTGGACGAGATGAAAGACCTCCTGCGCGAGTTGGAGCGCATCGGCATTTTCAGCATCAACCTGCTGGAGTTTTGCTTCCCACTCTTCAACGCCGAGGAATACAACCAGCGCGGTTACGCGGTCAAGACGCCGCCCTATCGCGTTACGTACAACTACTGGTACGCGGGCGGACTGCCTGTGGCGCAAAGCGAACTGGACTCGCTGGAACTGCTCGAATTTGCATTGGACAACGGTTTCAAGATGGGCGTCCATTACTGCTCACTGGAGAACAAGCACACCGGGCAGGTCTATCAGCAGAATCACAGCGAGTTTGCGCCAGAGATGGCGTTGGCGTCGAAAAAGGATTTTTTCTTTAAGACCGCCAAAGTCTTCGGCGAGGATGTTCCCCGCGTGAAAAAAGTTTTGGAAAAGAGGAAAAAAGCCATATACAACTACCAGAAACAATTCGATTGCCTGGAGTTTCACGTCCGCGACATCCGCGCCCTGCAGGGCTTGGACGTGGAAATCGGCATCGCTACCAGCATCCTGGAACAGCGCGGTGGCGAAACGCTGACGCGCGAACTCAAAATGGAATTCACCACCCCCAGACTTTTCGATCTGGAGATGGATATCTAACTCAGTTATTTGCGATAAGGAGAAAACACCATGTTTCATTTGGGAACCACTGAACTGATCATCATCCTGGTCATTGTCCTGCTGCTCTTCGGCGTTGGGCGCATCGGTAAAATTGCCGGCGAACTGGGCGGCGGTATTCGCGCCTTCCGCGACGGCTTGAACAAGGATGAAGAAAACAAGGCTACAAAACAGGAACAGGAGGTCAAATCATAAACCGCCGTGACCGCTAAACCTGACCTAATTTCCAAGCCCCGCCGTGGCTGGGCGGGGTACTTCCGCGCTTTCGGGCGCGCCCATCGCAAAGCTAGCGCGCAGATGGAAACTTCCATGCCGCTCTTGCGTCACCTGGATGAACTGCGCAAGCGCGTCTTCAAGGCGTTTGCGGCGGTCATCGTTGGCGTAGGAGTTAGTTTCGCCTTCACCGAGCAGGCGATCAACTACCTGGCTTCTCCCATCGGCGGGAGCGAGGCGCTGGTCTCCATCGAAGTCACCGAAAACATCGCGGTCTATATGCGCGTCGCCCTGCTCGGCGGGGTGATTCTGGGGATGCCGGTCATCCTCTATCAAACCATGCGATTCATCCTGCCCGGCTTGCAAGGACGCGAGAAACTCTGGCTCATTCTGGGCATTCCCTTTGCCAGCCTGCTCTTTGTGGGGGGCGTGGCATTCACCTGGTTCGTGATGATTCCCACCGCTGTGCCGTTCCTGACCAGTTTCATCGGCATCACCACGCAGGTGCGTCCCGCCAGTTACTTTGACTTCATCACCAACCTGATGTTTTGGATTGGCTTGAGTTTTGAAATGCCCATCGTCTTCACGCTGTTGGCGCGGCTGAAATTTGTCACCGCCAAACAACTGGCAAGCGGCTGGCGCTACGCGGTGGTTGCCATCACCATCGTGGCGGCGGCGATCACCCCCACCGTGGATCCGGTCAACATGGGGCTGGTGACGCTTCCGCTGATGGGCTTGTATATCGTCAGCATTGTTCTGGCGTGGATCGCCGGGAGGTAAATATGGACATCTTTGGAATTGGCGGCGCGGAACTGCTGGTCATCCTGCTCGTGGCGGGCATCATCCTGGGACCTGAGCGGCTTGCCCGCGTGGGGCGTGAAGCGGGAAAATTCATCCGCAACGCCAAAGCCTACTTCAGTTCACTGAGCGGCGAATTGAAAACTGAACTCGACATGCTGGACGAATTGCGTGACGTCAAACGTGAGGTGGATAAAACATTGGGAAAATCCACCTGAAACCCCCGCCTCGTTCCTGACCTTGAAGCAGGTCCCCCGACCAAAACTCCGTCCCTGTTGACGGAGTTTTTTTTCGCCCCCAAAAATCACCCGACTGGGTGAGGGCGGAATTCCACCGTAGAGTGATGACCGCTGGAGAGCAAATAGTTACACTGATGGTGTAGAAAACCACAAGGGCTTCCCTTGTCCACTTCGATTTTTGGAGAATGCATTTGAGCAAAAAAACGAAACCGATCAACTGTTTTGTCCCGCTCCTGGTGGAGCAAATTGTCCATTCCGCAGAAACAATTCTGGAGGAAGAAAATGAATGAAGAAAGCATGATTCAAAAAGCCCTGACCAACACGGTCCTCACCCGGCGCAGTTTCCTAAAATGGAGCGCGGCGCTGGGCGGAACCGCCGCGTTGGCAGGCGGCATGAACCTCGGCTTGAAAACAGTCGAGGCGGCTGTGCAAAACGCCGCAGAGACAGACGGAAAATGGGTGACGGTAGCCTGCTGGCATAACTGCGGCGGACGCTGTCTGCTCAAAGCCCATGTGGTTGATGGTGTGGTGACCCGGGTTAAGTCTGACGACACTCACCCCGACAGCCCCAATTTCCCGGTTCAGCGCGCGTGCGTACGCGGACGTTCCCAGCGTATGCAGGTCTTTGGCGCAGACCGATTGAAATACCCCATGAAGCGAAAGAACTGGGCGCCTGGTGGCGGCAAGAAGGAACTGCGCGGCAAGGATGAATGGGTGCGCATTTCGTGGGATGAAGCGCTGGATATATTTGCGACCGAAACCAAACGAATCTTAGATGAACACGGGAACAAATCCATCTATGCCAGCTCGTATGGAGACGCGTTTGGCGCTCTGTATTACGACCCCATGTCGCGCATCTTCAGCGTTTTGGGCGGTAATGTCGGCGCCTGGGGAACGGTCTCTTGGGGAGCATGGCCTGCGCCAAGCATCCACATGATGGGTGGATTCCCCAATACCAACGATCGCCTAGACCTTCAAAATTCTAAGCTAATTGTGCTTTGGGGAGCCAATCCTGCCTGGAGCCGTCAGGGAAACACGACTTCGTTCTACATGGAAGCGAAGCGGGCTGGAGCAAGGATTATCTGTGTGGATCCGATGTACTCTGCCACGGCAAAGACACTGGCGGACGAATGGATTCCCTGCCGCCCTGGCACGGATACCGCTCTGCTGTTGGCTATTGCTTACCACATGATCGAAAACAACCTGCAGGATCAGGCTTTCCTTGACACCTACGCGGTTGGTTTTGATCGCGATCACATGCCGGAGGGCGCAGACCCCAAGGAGAATTTTAAGGACTATGTGCTCGGTAAGTATGATGGCACACCCAAGTCTCCTGAATGGGCTTCGGAAATTTGCGGTACCCATCCCAGCGTGATTCGCTCGCTGGCTCAGCAAATAGCAACCACCAAACCTGCGGCATTTATCAGCTCCTATGCGCCTGCGCGAACGAACCGCGGCGAGCAATATGCCCAGGCATTTTTCACAGTTGGTTGGATGACCGGCAATGTCGGCATTCCGGGCGGCGTGGTAACCTGGGATCCACTGCCAGGCGGACCGCCACTGGTCAAACTTGGACCTCGTGGAACAAGTTATATAGACAATCCCTTATTTCCATCAAAATACCTGTTCCCGTTCCCTGATCCGGCGGATGAGACTTGGACGGGGCTCAACTGGTCCGAACAATGGGACGCCATCCTGAACGGAGAATACACTGCAGGCGTGCGCGGGAAACAGCCCATTGACATCCGCATGATCTACCACGGTCACAGCGCCATGCTCAATCAATCGCCAAGTTTAAACAAAGGCATTGAAGCACATCGCAAAGTAGAGTTTGTCGTGTCAGCGTCGCAGTTTCTTACCACCAACTCCAAGTACGCTGATCTGGTCTTCCCAGTAACGACCTACTGGGAGCGCGTTGGAGACTTAATATCCGCCAATCGCGAGTCCATCTTCTGGTGGCAGCAAGCCAGCCAGCCGTTGTTCGAGGCGAAGAGTGACCTTGACATTGCGCTTGCTCTGGCTGAGAAAATGGGAATTGATATTGAAATGATTCCCTTTGAACAGGTTATATTTAACCAGGTCGCTGGGGCTGAAGTCATCAAACCTGACGGCTCAGGTTTTGAAAAGCTAGTCACCATTACCACCGATGACATTAAGGAATGGGGTGTGGAAGGCGAACCCCAAAAAGGGCGCATCGCGCTCAAAGAGTTCCAGGAGCAGGGTGTTTACCAGGTCGAACGCAAACCCGGTGACAGATTCACCCACATTCAACTAAAGGCTTTCCGGGATGACCCAGTCGCTAACCCGGTTGGCACTCCCAGCGGAAAGTTGCAAATTCACAGCGCCAACCTCGCCGGTCATATCGCCGCGTTTGGGTGGGATGAGATCGCGCCAATTGCAAAGTATGAGCCGCCCGTGGAAGGATACGAAGGAACGCTAGACGGCAAATATCCGTTACAGTTGTGGACACCGCATTATTTGCGTCGCAGCCACTCGGTCTTCGACAATGTTACCTGGCTGCGTGAAGCTTTCCCGCAGGAAGTCTGGATGAACCCCATGGACGCCAAAGCGCGCGGCATCGAACAGGGCGACACCATTAAAATCACGACAAAGCACGGCACCGCATTACGCCACGTCAAGGTGGATGCCGGTATCATGCCCGGCACGATCGCAACCGGCGAAGGCGCCTGGGCCGACCGTGACGATAATACAGGAATTGACATGGCTGGTGCAACCAATAGTCTGTGCGGTCCTGTTCCAACAGGGCAGGGTGTTCAAGGGTGGAATACTACCAATGCCCAAGTCGAAATATGGACTGGGAAACCAATTGGAGCGGATTATAAACAGCCTCAACGCATCATCTTTGGAGAGGAGGCATAACCATGGCTAAGCAAAAAGCTTTTTACTTTGATGCAAGCGCCTGCATTGGCTGTAAAGCCTGTCAAATCGCCTGCAAAGATAAGCATGATCTTCCACTTGGCGTACGCTGGCGCAGGGTATTTGAGTATGGTGGAGGAAGTTGGGTAGAGCAAAATGGAGTCAAGGTTCCAAGTTCTCTTTTCTCCAGTTACCTCTCCACCGCCTGTCAGCACTGCGAGAGTCCGGTCTGTCGCGATGTCTGCCCAGTACAAGCCATCACCAAACGGGACGACGGCATTGTCATCCTGGACAGCGAAAAGTGCATTGGCTGCCGCTACTGTGAATGGGCGTGCCCCTATGGCGCGCCGCAGTTCAATGAAGAAACCAAAGCCATGACCAAGTGCCACTTCTGCTACGACCTGCAGGCACAGGGACTGAACCCCGCCTGCGTGGACGCCTGCGTCATGCGCTGTCTGGATTATGGCGAGCTGGATGAACTACGCGCCAAATACGGCGACCTCAACGAAATCGAACCCCTGCCGACCAACGAGATCACCCACCCGTCGCTTGTGATTACCCCGCACAAGCACTCGCAAAAAAGCGGCGCAGGCACCGGCAGAATCCTCAACCTAGAAGAGGAGGTGTGATATGAACGTACATGATTGGGCGCTAATAACATTCACCATCCTGGTGCAAATGTCCGTTGGCAGTATGTGGGTACTGGGCACGGTTCACTTCTTCTCCGCCCGTAAGTACGGCATGGAAGAGGCAGACCGCATGAGCGACCGCGCCTTGCTTGCCATTGTGCCGGTCATCGCTCTGGGCTTTCTGGCGTCTCTGCTTCACCTAGGCGATCCGTTCAACGCGCCGCGCGCCGTGACGAACATCACCAACTCCTGGTTGAGCCGCGAGATTTTCTTCGGCGTGGTCTTTGCCGGGCTGGCAGTGGTCTTCGCCTTCATGCAATGGCGCAAGCTCGGTTCATTCGGACTGCGCAACGTCGTCGCCTGGCTGTCTGCCCTGGCAGGGCTGGTCCTGGTTCTCAGCATGTCCATGGTCTACATGTTGCCTTCGCAACCAGCATGGAATTCATGGAATACGCCAATATCCTTCTTCACTACCACTTTCCTGTTGGGCGTGATGGCAATGGGTGCCGCCTTGGTTGCCAATTTCGTCTATGAAAAACGCAAAAATACTGGAAAGACCTCAAACCAGTTGGAAATATTGCGCGCAACCTTGCGGTGGATTTCCATCGCTGCCATCGTCCTGCTTGGCATTCACCTGATCGCCCTGCCGCTTTACATGGTCACGCTTGCCGCCGGAAGCAAAGCCGGGCTGGCAACCGTTCAGCTGCTGGCTGGCTCCTTTGGCTGGTATCTGGGGTTGCGCGTGGCGTTTTTGGTGATCGGGGCTGGCGTCTTTGCCATGTTCCTCTATCGCTATGCCTTGAGCGCGGGCGAAGAGAAAATATTAAGTACCCTCGCCTACGCCGCCTTTGTGATGGTCCTTGCAGCGGAAGTTCTGGGACGCTTCATGTTCTACGCAGCACACGTTCGCATTGGCATCTAGCTAAATTCATGGGTGGGGAGGCTGCGCCTCCCCACCCTCAAATCCCCCATGCCAAAAAAGATATACAATTTTTCATTACTCCGGATTATCTTGCTGACCGCTCTGGCAAGCCTGATTCTGGCATGGGATGTTTCAGCGCAAGAGGCGGGACCGCAAATCCTCCCGCTTTCAGCCACGGGGCAGGGGCGCGGACATGCAATCGCTTATTCACCAGACGGGGGGACAGTAGCCGTAGGCACATCGCTAGGCATTTATTTTTTCGACTCATCCTCATTGGAACAAACCCGCTTCATACCCACCGACACTTGGGTGCGCGCCCTGGCATTTTCTCCCGACGGGCGCTGGCTGGCGAGCGGATCGTACGACCCCACCGTCCGTTTGTGGAACGTAAAAGACGGTACGCTGACAAAAGAACTGAACGGACATACTGCCTGGGTGCGCGGGCTGGCGTTCTCGCCCGATGGCAACTATCTGGCAACCGCCTCGGACGACAACACCGTGCGTCTCTGGCGGCTTGCCGATGGAAACGTTATCCACATCCTGCCCGAAGCGGGTGCGCGCGCCGTCACCTTCTCGCCCGATGGAACGCTGCTGGCGACGGGCGGATACGACAAAGTCATCCGCTTGTGGCGGGTAGGAGATGGAACTCTCGTCCGCGAATTAACGGGTCATACCGACTGGGTGCGCGCCCTGGCATTCTCCCCAAATGGTGAATTTCTGGCTTCGGGCGCATTCGACGCCACCCTGCGCCTGTGGCGCGTAATGGATGGCGAATTGCTCGCCACCCGCGAAGAACACAACGCCAGCGTCTTGAGTGTAGCCTTCTCGCCCGACGGTAACCTGCTGGCTTCCGCCTCGGTGGACACGACCGTGCGCATGTGGAGCATCCCCAACGCTGAACCCTACGCCCTCCTGCGCGGACATGACGACTTCGTTTTTGGTGTGGCGTTTTCACCCGATGGCAAGACTCTCGTTTCCGCTTCCGTAGACAACACCGCCCGACTCTGGAGTGTGCCCGATTCATCCAACCCATCCGCATTGGAACAGGTTTCAGCACCGTCCAATTGCGCCGCCTGCCACCACCCGCGCGGCAAGCAGGGTCCGCCGCGCGTCATCGAGACTGGTTGCATTGTCTGCCATCAAAACGGCGCGCTCGCCCTCAATTGGTGTCCTTTCCTGCCCCGCTCATCAGAACCGATGCGTCTCTCGATGTCATTACCGGGCTGGCAAAACGCGCTGGATGTTCCAACAGACAACAACGAGATCAGCGTTATCATATTTCAACCCGGCAATGGTGAGCATTTTTATTCCAAAGGTGAAACCTTTAACACATTCCAAATCAACGGAAAAGTGTTTTCGTCCACAACGCCGCTTGAACAGGTTTCAGTTAGATTGGAAGCGTGGTCAGGAACGGAACAAATAACATTTGTCTTATCCCAACCTAGCTCCGCCGGTCAATTTTCATTTTCCTTCAACCTGACAGACTTGGGAAACCCACCTAACACAGACGCCCCGCAAGAATATAAATGCCTCGAATGTCATCACAGGTCGCCGAATGGCGTTTTAACGGAGGGTGAAATTCTTTTGAAAGTTACCGCCTCCACACCAGAAGGAAAACATGCAGTAGACCGAAGACTCATTTTTATCAATAAAAGTGGTGTCGCTACCCTTCCTGCGGATATAGCCTTGGAGAATGGACAACCTGTTCATGGCGTCGCCATTCAGGCTGTGACCAAACTTTATCAATGGCGTGAACGCGCGTTTCAATCGTTCAGCGACTCGAATGGAAATGCCACCCTGCAAGTGGAATCTCTCGCGCAAATTCCCACCACCTATCAAATCTCCGTTCCGCCCACAGTAGTGGACGGCGTTCTTTATGAAAGCATTGAGTCAGTGGAGGTAATCCTGCCTCCGGCCGCAGACTCCGCGCCCGCCGTCACTATTCAAGTGCGAGCGCGTTTGGGGCAAATCAACGGGCGCATTACCAACTTCAAAGAGCCGCTCCAACTTTGGGCAATTGAGATGCCCAATGGAGCCGTTCAGCGCGTCACTACTTCGAGTGACGGCACATTCTCCTTTGCCAACCTGCGAGTCGGCAAGTATCTTTTAACAGCCGACTTGCAGGCTCTGGCAGCGTCTGGCTTGACGATGGAGCCACAAATTGTTGATTTGAGCCAGTCACCCTCATCGGAAATCGAACTCACGCTGCAGCCACTCGAAGGTGAGACGCTTCCTGGACGAGTGACTGATGAAACAAACACGGCGCTGCCCTTTGCTTGGGTCAGCGCCGGGATGCAGACACAACAGACTTTACCCAACGCAGGCCCGTACTCGCTTTTTGGATTACCCGCCGACCCGCCCACTGTAATCGTCACCGCGCCTGGCTATTATAGTCAGGCGCAGATTGCGAACGCTTCTTCTCTCGACTTTGAGTTGGTGCCCCAACCCGAGACCCGATTCTTGCCCTGGGGTTCGGGAACCATCACCCTGCCGCCAGAGTCCGTTGCCAATGTGAATGGGCTGGAGATTGCATTTGAGCAGGGCTGGCTGTGGGGTCAGGGCGGAGACGCAGAACCGCTGATCCTGCAAGTGGATGGCGCTCAAATCACTCTCTCGTCGGGGTCGTTTGCGCTCGAACGCCTCCCCGCGCAAGAGACCTGGTTCTATTTGCTTGACGGCGAGGCGCGCATCCAGCCTTCGGGTGGGAAAATGCCCATCGAATTGGAAGCAGGTCAAATGGTCCGCATTGAAGCGGGGGAATCCATTCAAGCGGTGGATTATGACCCCATTGTCACACAGGCGCTTCACCCCACAACCGAATCCCCTCTTTCCCCTCAATGGCAGCCGAGTCTTTCCGCACAGATTCGCAACCGCCTGGCGCTGGCGGGCATCGGCGCGGCGCAAGTGGTTACGTTTGTCACCTATTCTTTAATGACTTTATTGGTTCTCGTTTTGCCCTTTGTCGGTTTATATTGGTGGATGAGGCGCCGAAATACCTACGCTTCGTAGACTACCAACCCTCCGATCCGCCTGACCTACGGCTTACGCAATGGTCGCGCGGACATCCGCTTCACCCGAGGCGGCAGGGCTTTCAAGGAAACGCGAAAGCCTCCCGAAATCCTATTTTGGATTTCCTTGGAAAGGAGACTCCAGCCTGCATTAAGGCTGTCTCCTTTCTGCGAGACAGCCTTTTTGTTTAGGAGAAACCTCATGGACATTCAACCACTGCTCGAAAAATCCTCCCGCGACCATTCCCATCTTTGCCCGCGCCAGATTCTCGGCGTGCGCCTTGGACTGACAGGGATGGCGGCTCTCGGTTTCGACACGCCGCCTGCAGGCAAGCGTCTGCTTGTCATTGCCGAAGCAGATGGCTGTTTTGTAGACGGAGTGACCGCCGCCACCAACTGCACGGTGGGGCATCGCACCTTGCGCGTGGAAGACTATGGCAAAACCGCCGCAACTTTCGTGGATACACAAACGGGACGCGCCTTCCGCATTGCGCCCGCAACGGACATACGCCAAAAGGCGTATGCCTATTCTCCCGATGAGCCGCGTCACTACTTCGCGCAAATGGCGGCGTATCAAATCATGCCCGATGAAGAGATGTTCACCGTCACCGAAGTACAACTGGTCATGTCCATCGAAGCCATCGTCTCGCGCCCAGGCATCCGCGTGGACTGCGATGTGTGCGGCGAAGAAATCATGAACGAGCGCGAAGTCAGACAGAACGGTCTCACCCTTTGCCGTCTTTGTGCGCACGGCGGATATTATGTAGGACAAAATTCCATTTTGTCCTACCCCCTCCAACAGGAAGCCGCGCTATGAACCTCACAGTCAAACTCTTCGCCACTCTCAAAGACAAAGCGCAAGCCAGCCAACTCGTGCTGGACATCGAACAGGAGCAACCGACCGTGCAAGATTTACTATCTCAAATCATCGTGCAAAAACCTTCGCTTGCCTCGTCGATGAAATCGATCCTCGTCGCGGTCAACCACGAATTCGCCTTTTCCGAACAAATCCTTGGTCCGAACGATGATATCGCGATCTTCCCTCCCGTCAGTGGAGGCTGATGATGACGTCCCTCCTGTATTTGCTTGTTCCCCTGATTGCTTTCTTCTACGCCAGCGTAGGCTTTGGCGGCGCGACAGGCTATCTGGCTGCGATGAGTTTTTTCGGTATCCCGCCGCAGGAAATGGCATCCACCGCGCTGGTTTTGAATATCCTGGTCTCCAGCATATCCTTTTCATCTTTCTACCGCGCGGGACATCTGCGCCGCGACCTGCTTCTCCCCTTCCTTGTTACGTCGGTTCCTGCCGCATTCCTTGGCGGCTACTTCAAAATCACTGACGAGACCTATTCGATCATTCTTTATATCGTTCTCACCTTCGTAGCCGTTCGTCTTTTATTTTTCTCTACACGACGCGACGTGGAAACTGAAACGAATCTTAATCGCCAATTACCCTCGACCAATTACCTCCTCGCTCTCATCATTGGTCTCCTCATCGGACTCCTCTCTGGTATGGTCGGAATCGGCGGTGGGATTTTTCTATCCCCCATCATCATTTTTGCGCGCTGGGGGACATCCAAACACGCCTCCGCCGTCGCCGCGGCTTTTATTGCTCTCAATTCCATCAGTGGATTACTTGGGCGCGTGGCGGGCGGCACATTGATCATCACCTCTTTCGGGTTGTCGTTGATTCCGTTTGGTCTGCTCGGCGCGTTGGCAGGCAGTTATTTGGGAGCGGTGCGGATCAACGGTCTCAACCTGCGTCGCACCCTGGGCGCGATCATGTCTTTCGCTGTATCCAATTTCTGGTTGACATTCTGGAGATGAAGTGCATTCTGCGTGGCGCATTCTTGTAAGAGGCAGCGGCGACATCGGTTCAGCGGTCGCACACCAATTGTACAAGTCGGGTTATGCCGTTGCACTTCACGATTCTCCTCTCCCCATGGTCGCCCGTCGCAAGATGTCCTTCGCTGACGCTATTTTTGATGGAAACACAACGCTCGAAGCCGTGCAAGCCAGCAGAGTAAATAACCTTTCCATCCTGAGAGGCATATTGATCCAACCCACATTCATTCCTGTACTTGTCGGCGATTTCAATCGCCTCCTGTCAAAACTGCGTCCACACATCCTGGTGGACGCACGTATGAAAAAACACAGCCAACCCGAAAGGCAGATCCATCTTGCTCCGCTCACCATTGGGTTGGGACCCAATTTCACAGCAGGGCGCACCGTTCATACCGCCATCGAAACCGCCTGGGGCGAACGATTGGGGCAGGTGCTCACCCACGGCAGCACATGTCCGCTAGAGGGCGAACCCATCTCCATAGAAGGGCATTCCCGTGATCGCTACGTCTATGCGCCTGTGGCTGGAAAATTTTCAACATCACATCAAATTGGCGATGTCGTAACCGAAGGACAGGAAATCGCCCGCATTGGCGGAACGATTCTCCATGCGCCCATTTGTGGCATCTTGCGTGGACTGACCCATGATGGCGTTCCTGTTGAAATCAAGACCAAGATCATCGAAGTGGATCCGCGTCTTGAACATGCGCAAATTTCGGGAATTCCCCCGCGTCCCGCCCGCATCGCCGAAAGCGTTCTCACAACCATTCAAAACTGGGAAGCCAGCCATGCTCATTGATCCGTTCGGCCGCGCCATCACCTATTTCCGCATCTCGCTCACCGATCGCTGCAACCTGCGCTGCGTTTACTGTATGCCGCGCAAGGGACTGCAATGGCAGCCGCGCGAAGAACAACTATCAGTGGGGGAAATTGTTCGGGTGGTCGAAGCCGCCGCGAGCGAAGGCGTGACGCGTGTCCGTCTTACCGGGGGCGAACCGTTGGTTCATCCACATGTGGTCGAAATCGTGCGCGGCATCGCGTCCATCAAAGGAATCGATGAAGTCAGCCTGACGACCAACGCCATGTTGCTCGCTCAACTCGCGCAGCCTCTCGCCGACGCGGGACTCAAACGCGTTAACATAAGTTTGGATTCATTGGATGCCGACAAGTTCAGACGCATCACACGCGGGGGAAAGATTGACCGCGTCTGGAAGGGAATCGCCGCCGCCGAACGCGCGCATCTCGCGCCGCTCAAACTGAATACTGTAATCGTGCGCGGACTCAACGCTGACGAATTGCCCGCGCTCGCGCAACTGACGATTGAGAATGATTGGCATGTGCGCTTTATCGAAGTCATGCCCATCGGCAACGCGCAAGATTGGGGCGAAGGCTTCTCCGCTCCCGATGAAAGATATGTTTCAGTTCAGGAGATGCGTGCTGCCCTTTCGACTTTTGACCTTCAACCCGTGACCGCACCGATAGGCAATGGTCCCGCACGCACTTATCGCATCCCAGGCGCACTTGGCACAGTTGGATTTATCTCCCCGCTTGGCGAGCATTTTTGTCAAAATTGCAATCGCCTGCGATTGACATCGGATGGCAAGTTGCGTTCCTGTCTTGTAATTCCCGCTGAAGTATCCTTGCGCGACGCGGTGCGGCATGGAAAACCGCTCGAAGATTTTTTTCGTCAAGCCCTTGCCCAAAAACCTGAACATCACGATATGCTTGTCTCTGTGCCTGCTGGTTCACAACGCGGCATGAGTCAGATTGGCGGATAGTAGATGAATTACCCAACGATTTTTTCGATCACCGAAAGTAAGATTGACCTGGACGACCTGCTTGCCAAAATCACGCTTGATTCCACAGGTGCGGCGGCAATTTTCACGGGCATGGTACGGGGAATCACAGCGCGCAGCGACCCGCACGAGACCACCTATCTCGAATACGAATCCTATAAGCCGATGGCAGAGTTGAAAATGAGGCAGGTGGCGGACGAAATCCGCGAACGCTGGAGCGCCATCGAAGGGATTGCTATTGTGCAGAGAATCGGCAAACTGTATCCCGGCACACCTACGGTTCTAATTGCATGCACGGCAGCCCATCGAGACACAGGCGTATTCGAGGCAGCGCGTTATGGGATTGACCGCCTCAAAGAAATTGTGCCTGTCTGGAAAAAAGAAGTGGGACCCAAAGGCGAGGAATGGGTGGAAGGGGATTATATTCCTCAGGTAGGGGAATGTTAATGAATGTTCCAGAGTACACCCTGTCAACAAGGAGGCAGTCGCTACCCTATCTCGAACGGCTCCATCCTTGACGACAGGGCAGCGACACTAGGGTAACAATCCTACTAAAATTGGATGTGAAGTCAAAACAGTCAATTCAACCGCAATCGGATCTGTCCAGAGTGGCATATATCATGTATATGGGTATAAGTTTCGGTCCACATTGAACTACAAATAATACATGCCACACCCTGCTCCCTAGACGATTGCTGCACTTTTCATTCAGGAGTGCGTACTTAAAAGAGAAGCGCCTTGACAATTCTTCCCCTTTAGCGGGATTGCCGAGGTGTTATCTTTTTCATTAATGGCTGTTCATTATAGCTAAACTATAATTTCGCTATTATTCGGAAAATCAAGTAATTGCTATCTCACCGCCAAATCTTGGTGTGAAGCTCCACCTGAATGTCTCGCTTGCCAATATAGCTCGTATTCCATGATACAGTTTGTCTTCGCGCCAGGTAATAACCACATCGAATTTGTCCCTGGCGGCGGCTTTGAGAATGGACTGCAAGGCAGGGCGATCTGAGCGACTCCCCGATGGTTCGACTAGCCTGTTCCTCACCTGATATTTTTCGACATCCCGGTAGATGTGAACTATTTGCAATCCCTTTTCTTCTGCCAAACGCCGGCAATCCGATTCTTGTTCAACCGGGCTTGAACTTTCACCTAGGGTTTCAGAAGAAGTACGAATATAGATTACTACTCCTCGAGACATTCCGATATCCTTGATACCGAAGAAATTAGAACCTACCATTCAAATATACCGGAGACACAGTAAGGGTAGTTTCGAAGTGTCGCTACAACCACATCTCTGACATTATCATTGCAAATGGTTGGGGCAGCATTGGGGAATTAATGATTGCCGTCTGTAGTCAGGTGTAAGCATATTAGATGAGTCCGCCTCACGAATTTTTTCAGAGTCACACCTGCATAAACAGTGCATAAACAGATGAAGATAGTGACCCCGTAATAGACTTGATTACAGCCTTGGGATGGCGTATGGAGAAAGAAATATCCCACACAAAACCTGCCTTCTGTTTGAATGTAATCACAACCCGGGATGTTCCAGTAACCAACTGAATCTATTTTTTCCGTCCAAGAGCCTTATCTGCATATACAAGATTCTCAAGACTATACAACGTTAACCGATCATACCTGACTTTCTCTACAATTTCAGGGCTAAATTCAAGGTGAAATGCGATGGTTTTTTGGGCATAACATGCTGGAGTTTGGACCAACCATAACGGCAGATTATCTCAATCATTTTTGGGTATCATTGAAATAGCAGCATACAAAAGTATACTCAGGAGGAATTACCAATGAACACCGTTATCTCTGAGCCGGCATGGGGATATCACATGAACGATTCTATTTACACCTTATCATGCCCTCCATGTCCTAAGTGGGCAAAGCGCTTCGACCAACAAAATTGGAATAGATTGGGGGTAGTGGTATGGGATGCCCAGACACAACGCATTACTCATATGTTTGGCAGTCAAACAATACGTATTCTTGAAGATGCGCAGAAATCAAAGGCGTGGAAAAAGAAGGGACTGGTTGTCGGAACAATTGCATATCGGATAACTATGCCGGCTGATAAAAAGGTGAAAGGTAAAGTTACCGAAAATCCAACAAAGAATAAAATGGAGAAAGATGACTGGTGTTTAACTAATACTATCCAGTTATCACCAAGCCAGACCAAGGAGTTCCTATCATATTTGGAACAAAATGATGCAAAATTGAAAGAAATCATTGCCAAAGAAAACGAAGAACGTAGCAGAATATTAGGGAAGGTTTATTCACTTATTTTGAGCTGGCGACGGGAAAGAAAGGCGAAGGAAGCATCAATTACCCCGGAAATAAAACAAGACAAAAAACCACCGGCAGATAATGGCACCTCGATTCCACAGGGGAAGTATTACACAATTACCCAGGTAGCAGAGATGTGTGCTGTAACAGTAAGAACTGTTACAGCTTGGCTGAAAAAGGAGAAGTTACACGGGGTAGACCTGCCTGGGATGGGTAAAATCATCGAAGAAAAGGAACTAATTCAATTTATAAAAGAAAATCGGCAACAACTTATGAAGTAAATCAAGTCATTGCCGATTTGAACGGATAAATTCTTTACTGCTGAAAGTCAACCATTATTGGTTTGCAATTTTGGTCAAAGCATCCTTTAACCTAGCGACTTCCTCAAGCGTGTTGTAATGAGCAGCGCCAACTCGTACCATTCCACCATGTTCTTCCACGCCTAGGCGTTCGGATACATTGAGAGCATAGTAGTGTCCGTCCCATACATAAATTCCTTCTTGCGCCAATTTTTCAGCCACCACACGCGGATGAATGTCCTTCAGTCGGAATGAGAACGTAGCAACACGGTCATCCAGATGACGAACATCCGTTAAACCATAAAGCCGCAGTCCCGGTACAGACTCTAGTGCTGATAACAATCCACGTGACAACTCGTATTCATAGGCATGGATGGCGGTCATGCCTTTTTTGAGTTCCAGGCGTCTGCCTTGATATTTCTCTTCTGCCAGCCCGCTTGTAAACTCACCACCAAACTCCTTGCCCACCCATTCAAAATATTCAATTGCTCCCAATACCCCGGCAATCCCTTCATGATTCTGGGTACCGGTTTCGAACTTTCCAGGAAGTTTATTGGTTGCAGGGCGAACTTTATAAGCAAATAGTTTCTCTAAAAGGTCATGTTTTCCATACAAAATCCCGGAGTGAGTGCCGAAAAATTTATAGGCGGAGGAAATAAGGAAATCACAGTCCAGTTTCTGAACATCAATCGTGCCGTGTGGAGCATATTGAACGGCATCAATGTAAACCAAAGTTCCAACTGCATGAGCCATATCAATGATCTTCTTGACTGGATTAATCGTGCCCAGTGAATTTGAAGCGTAGCCCACTGCTAAAAGTTTAGGTTTTCGCTCCAGCGCTTTTTGCAAATCATCCAGATTTAGGGTTCCATCTTCCACATCAAAATCCACCCAATTCACCAGTACGCCACGGTCTTGTGCCGCTAAAACCCAGGGGGTCACGTTTGCATCATGATCCAACCGTGTCACGACAATTTCATCACCTTCCTTCCATTCACGTGAAAGGGACCGGCTGATATGAAGAGTTATCGTCGTCATATTGTTGCCAAAAACAATCTCTTCTGGAGATGCCGCGTTATAAAAATCCGCCATTGCGCGGTGTGCTTCGTCCAGAACCGCATCGGAGGCAATACTTGTCGCAAATGCACCTTCATGATTAGCATTACTTTCAATCAAATATCGAGTGACTCGGTCGAGAGATGGCTTGGCGATCTGGGTACCGCCAGGATTATCAAAGAAAACATCAGGACGATTTAGACCAGGAAACTGACTACGGATAGCGGAAAGATCGAGAGGCATTGGATGTACTCCGAAAAAGAAATAGGTGACAGGCGTTGATTATAATAGCCCATCACCCATTATGACGTTCGCTTTCCGAGGGTCACTTATTTGTCTTTCCAATAACCAAGCGAACCGTAAAGCTGAACGTGTCTTGTGATTTGTGTCCTGTAATATAAATTTTTTGGTCCGCATGTTGGCATCCTGTACGGCAAGCAGCACCTGCTCGAGAATTTATTTGCCTACAAAGTGCGCCCGGCGACGAATGAACTGCCCGGCAAGTTCGAGACCGGCACGCAGAACCATGAGGGCATTGCGGGCGTGCTCGGTGCGGTGGAATACTTCGAATGGATCGCGAAGGAGTTCGGCGGGCGCTACGCGGACGGTTTGCGCGAGGAAGGCTATAGCGGACGACGGCTGGAGTTGAAGAAAGCCCTGACCGCCATCCGCGCCTACGAGTTCGAGTTGAGCCGCGCGCTTCTCTCCACGCTGGAAGCGGTTCCGGGACTGCGAGTCTACGGTCTCACCGACAGCCGCCGCTTGGACGAACGCGTGGCGACCTTCTCCTTCCGCCTCGGTGACATGCACCCGGAGGAACTCGCCAAACGGCTCGCGGCGGAGAACATCTACGTCTGGGACGGTCACTATTACGCGCTCAATGTGGTGGAGCGACTCGGTTTGTATGAGCAGGGCGGGATGGTGCGCGTGGGCGCGGCGCATTACAACACGCTGGACGAGGTGACGCGCCTGGGCGAGGTGTTGAAGAAGGTCGCCGGGTAGTAAATGGAAGATGAAAGAGGAAAGAAGGCGGCTTTCCTCTTTTTTGTTTCGATGGGATAGTTTTCAGGGAAAACGAGGATAAAATTGGGGGAGTTGGCACGTTCCGAGTTGACAAGGGCAGGCAGCATGGCAGACACTCAATTCAAGTACGATGTGTTTATCTCTTACAACCACGCGGACGAAAAGTGGGTTGTGGATACTTTATTGCCAGCATTGGAAAGTGCTGGATTAAAGGTATGCATTGATTACAAAGATCTAGGCGCGGGGGAAATCGCTTCTGCAGGAATTGAGAATGCTGTCAAAGCCAGCCGGGACATGCTTTTGGTTCTCACGCAAAATTGGTTTAAAGGACAATGGACGCAATTTGAAGTGCAGGTGGCGATACAACTTGACCCAACTGGTACAAAGCGAAAGATCATTCCTTTGCTGTCTGAACCGGGAATCGAAAAAGAAATCCCCGTATCTATTTCGAGATACAACTGGATTGACTTTGCCAAGAAAGACCGCGAAGCCATTGCATGGAAGCAACTCTTCACTGCGCTTGGCAAACCGGATGCGAAGATTCCCGTCGCCAACCCGCAGGAAAGCGCTGAGAATACACCCGCCTCATGGTTCCTTGCCCACCCATATGGAATGCCGCCCAATTTCACCGGGCGTGAATCTGAGCGAAAGATGCTGACCGAATGGCTGTTGAACGACTCGCAGCATCCCATGTTGATTCTGCGCGCCCTCGGTGGATTTGGCAAATCGGCGCTCACTTGGTATTGGCTGACCCATGATGTTCCCGCGCGGCAATTCATCAAAGTGGTTTTCTGGAGTTTTTACGAAGGCGATGCCAGTTTCGATAACTTCGTAAAAGAGACGCTCCAATACTTCGGCGTTTTGAACGCTGGACAATTATCGCCATATGACCAAACAAATTTATTGCTCAATTATTTGAGAAACCCGGGCGTACTGCTCATTCTCGATGGATTTGAAAGAGTGCTTCGCGCCTACGGAAGTATGGGCGCAGCTTATCAAGGCGACGAAATACAGAATGATGATTCGCAAGACACCAGCCGCGATTGCATCAATATGCTTGCGGATGGTCTTCTCCGATCCGTTGGCGCGTATGGTGGGATGTTGAAAGGCAAAGTCCTGATGACCACGCGCCTGACCCCGCGAGCCGTTTTGGTAAGGGCGATGCATGCGTCGCCCCTACAAGGTATTCGGGAAGAGGAATTGCGTGCCATGCACAAGGACGATGCCGTTGACTTCTTTCACGCGCAAGGGATTCGCGGTACGCACACCGAGATCGAAAGCGCCTGTGAGCCGTACGGCTACCATCCGCTCAGTTTGCGCATCCTTTCGGGCTATATCGTCAATGACCGTACTCTGCCAGGTGACATTGCTGCCGCGAAACATCTTGAGATCACCAAAGACATCATCCAAAACAAACATCATATTTTGGAGGTGGGTTTCGATAGTTTGTCCGCCGCACAAAAGAAATTGCTGGGACGTATCGCCTGCTTCCGCGCCGCAATGGATTATGAGGCATTGAAAGCCCTTGCCGAAGACGGCAGGGGCGAGTCACCGACGCGCCCCTACGTGGAATTCGACGATGATCTGAAAATCCTTGAATCTCGCGGACTCCTGCATTGGGATCGCAAGACCAACAAATACGACTTGCACCCCATCGTGCGCCGCTTCTCCTACGACCGCCTGACCGCCGCCGACCGCACCGGCGCGCACAAACGGCTTGTCAATTATTTTCAGGGGATTCCTGAGCGTGAAAAAGTGGAAAAACTGGAAGACCTCGCGCCCGTCATTGAACTGTATCATCACATGGTCAGGGCGGGGAATTTGGATGAGGCATTTGCTTTATTTCGTGACCGTTTAGCCAATACTTTGTATTTTCAATTCGGCGCCTATCAACTACGCATTGAACTTTTACGCGCTCTATTTCTCGACGGCGAAGATAAACCGCCGCGTTTGAAAAAAGAAGGCGACCAAGCGTGGACTCTCAACGAACTCGCCAACTCCTACTCCCTGAGCGGGCAGTCACGCCGCGCCGTTCCGTTGCTTGAACTGCTGCTTGAACTGCAAAATGACTTGCAAGAAAAAGCGGGCGACAAGAAAAATCTCGCCATCGGGCTGGGGAACATGGCGGATGACCAACTGAAAATCGGCGCGCTGAACGCCGCGGAGCGCAGTCTGCGCCGTTGTATTGACCTGTGCCGCGAGATTAGTGAAATGTACGTTGAAGGTGTGGGTCATGCAGAATTAGGTCACACGTTGATTTATGCTGGATTATTTGACGAAGCAGAAAAAGATTTTTCAGAAGCAGTAAAACTTTTTGAAAAGGGAAATGACGTTCAGTATATTGGTGTTACTTGGTCGTACCGCTCCCTGCGTTTTCTGCTTATGGCAAGGGACAACCCAAAATCGAAAATCGAAAATCTGAAATCAGCAATCGAAAGTGCCGAACGCGCCCTTGAATTGGCGGATAAGCACGGGCTTGGTTATCCTGTTCCCCGCGATTATGTTCGCGCTTACTGGCTTCTCGGCGCAGCGTATCGCGCCAGTAACGAATTGACTCTGGCAGAAGAAAACCTGTCCAAAGCGCTCAGTCTCTGTCGGCAAATCAATTTGGTTGAAAGTGAAGCCAATATCCTGCTCGAGCTGGCGCGTTTACGTTACGCGCAGGGCGATTTCAAGGACGCGCAGGAAAAAGCGTCCGAGGCGCTGGTGATCACAGAGCGCAGTGGGTATGTGTTGACAGGTGCCGATGTAAATCTCTTCCTCGCTACGCTCGCGTTGGAAGGTTACAAGTTGGAAAGTTTTAAGGATTTAAGCAACAAGGACGCGGCGATTTTCCATGCGAAAGAGGCGAAGAAACTCGCCACGGGCTGGGAGGAAATTGACGGTAAGGTTGTCTATGATACGACCGGAAAATACGTCTACAAGGTGGCGTATGATGAGGCGGAAGCGATGTTGGAGAAATTGAAATAGCCCCCTCCCGTCCTCCCCCAAATACGACAATGTAAATTTTGAATGAATCCAGAGAGCGCATCACTGTCGGATTTGGGGGAGGTGCCGAAGGCGGAGGGGGTCGAAAGGGACTCAGCTCATCGCCGGGTCTTTTTTTGTTTTTGGTCTGAATTGCTTTTGACCCTCCGGAGTTGTATACTGATTTCAGTGACATCGACACCGGAGAGGTGAAGCATGAAGAAGACCAACAGTCTCGCGACAGTTCGTCAGCGGCTTCGTGAACAGGTCGCATGGGGATTCTACACAAACCTCACCCGAAAAATACTCATCTTCATGGGACGTCCGTTTGGGGTGCGGCCCACCAATGCGTTTTTTATCGAGGGCAGTGCGTTGATTTTGATCCTTGCGGGAATAGCATGGGCGGCATTGATCCTCTTTGTGTTCGAACCGGGCAGGCAGGCGTTGGATGATTTCCTGATCTTTTTACCGCTGATGCTGATCATCTATCTTGGCGTAGTGGGGACTCAAAAATACTGGCAAATGACCACGTCGGTCATATCAAATCACCTGCTGAATGCAATGTCCGCTGAAGAGGATTTTCAAGACCTTGAGTCCTGGTTGAAATCCTGGACCAATCGCCGGGCGGAACTTGTTTGGAGCATTCTGTTTGCGATTGTGTTCGACGCTTACTTCATCGTCACAGCCATCCTGACCGGCGAAACACCTCCACGTATTCCGGTAATCATTGCCTTCCTGCCTATGATTATACAAACAGGTCTTCTTTTTTATGAATTTGCTCGAGCGATCAATATGCCATCGCGGATCAAGCGCTATCAGATCAAGCTTTATCAGGCAGACCCGGCAAGTTCAGAGATTATTGCCCGCTTTGCAGGATTGTTTACATCCTTTATTTTTTTGATCACGATGATAGCCAGTGTTGTGACCTTGTTACTGGCTGTATTCAATCCGTTATTCATAACTGGTTCGATTTTTGTCATCACGTTGGGGTGGCTTCCGCTCATTCTAGCTTTTGTCGTTAGCCAAAGTGCTTTGCGCCACATCATCCAATATGGCAAACAAAAAGCCCTGACAGAAATTCAAGCCAAGATCGAGAAGCTGCAAAGCCGGAAGGAAATCCCGGACACGGAAACGCTCAACCATATCCGCGCCTTGATGGATTACCATGATTATGTCAAATCCCGCCGAGATTCAACATTCGATGTTCAAACGGGATTGAACTTCTTGAATTCGCTATTATTTCCCGTCATCGGATTCCTTCTTGGAAACCTGAAAGAACTTCTTACCTTCTTCCCGAAGTGATTGGGAATTACTCAACCCGCCAAAGACGGTCCGCCGTATTATTACAAGGTGGTGTACGAAGAGGCGGAAGCGATGTTGGAGAAATTGAAGTAATACCTCCTCCGCCCTACGGGCACCTACCCTAAAGGGCACACGTCCCCCAAATACGACAAGTTATACTTTACATAAACCCAGAGGGGGTTTCAATGTCGTATTTGCCCACAGGGTGCTTCGCGAGGGGAGGACGGGTGGGGGTCGTTCTCCGTGTCCTCTGCGCCTCCGCGGTTAATTTTTATGCTAAACTCATCCAATGGAAACGCTTTCCTCTGCTTTAGACCCCCACTCCCCTGAATTCAAAGCCAACACCGAACACAACCGCGCCCTCGCGCAGGAACTAAAAAAACACCTTGCTTTTGTCCGCGAAGGCGGCGGCGAGAAGTATCGCAAACGCCACGAAGAGCAAGGCAAGTTATTCGTGCGCGAACGCATCGAACGTCTGCTCGACCCGGGCGCGCCCTTCCTTGAACTCTCCACATTGGCGGCGCATGATCTATATAAAGGCGAAGCCCCAGGCGCAGGCATTGTCACCGGCATCGGGAGGGTTTCAAATCGTGAAGTGCTCATCATCGCCAACGACGCCACCGTCAAAGGCGGCTCGTATTTTCCGATGACGGTCAAGAAGCATCTCCGCGCCCAACAGATCGCCGAAGAAAATCATTTGCCCTGCCTCTACCTCGTAGACTCTGGCGGGGCAAATTTGCCTTTCCAAGATGAAGTCTTCCCCGATGTCAATCACTTCGGGCGCATTTTTTACAATCAGGCGCGCATGTCTGCCAAGCGCATTCCGCAGATCGCGGCGGTGATGGGCTCGTGCACAGCAGGCGGCGCCTACGTCCCTGCCATGAGTGATGAAGCGGTCATCGTCAAAGGTGCAGGAACCATCTTCCTCGGCGGACCTCCGCTGGTCAAAGCCGCAACGGGAGAAGATGTCACTGCTGAAGAATTGGGCGGTGCCGATGTCCATACTCGCAAATCGGGCGTGGCAGATCATTTTGCAGAAGACGATGACCACGCGATTGAGATCCTGCGCAGCATCGTTGAAACATTACCGCGCGGGCATGTCCACTCGCATCTTTCTGGACTGGAAGTTGCTCCACCCGAGGAGCCTTTGTACAACGCCGACGAATTGTACGGAGTCCTGCCGCGCACCTTCAAAGAATCCTTCGACATCCGCGAGATCATCGCCCGCATCGTAGACGGTTCCAAGTTCCGCGAGTTCAAAGCGCGTTACGGCACAACCCTCATCTGCGGCTTTGCGAGAATCCACGGCTACCCCGTCGGCATCATCGCCAACAACGGAGTCTTGTTCAGCGAGTCCGCACTCAAAGGGACGCACTTCATCGAACTGTGCGACCAGCGCGGCATTCCACTTATCTTCTTACAAAACATCACCGGCTTCATGGTCGGCAAAGAATACGAAACCGGTGGCATCGCCAAAGACGGCGCGAAGATGGTCCATGCCGTTGCCACCACCCGCGTCCCCAAGTTGACTCTCGTCATCGGCGGCTCGTTCGGCGCAGGTAACTACGCCATGGCAGGTCGTGCCTACGGCTCCAACTTCCTATGGATGTGGCCCAATGCGCGCATCTCCGTCATGGGCGGCGAGCAAGCCGCGAACGTGATGTTAACCATCAAACAAGATCAACTCGTCAGAGAGGGCAAACCAACTCTCAATGCGGAAGAAGCGGAAGAGTTCAAACGTCCGCTATTGGAGAAATACGAGCGTGAAGGCAGTCCCTACTATTCTTCTGCTCGCATCTGGGATGACGGTGTGATTGACCCTGCTGATACTCGTCAGGTGTTGGGATTGTCCCTTTCCATTATTTTGAATGCTCCCAAACAAGAGGGTGGGTTTGGGGTGTTTCGGATGTAAATATGTCTCACACAACCTCCTCTCCCCATCACTTTCTCGCTCATCTTGCCGGTCACTGGCAGGGAACCTCCAAACTCTGGTTTGAACCCGATACACTCGCCAACGAAGCGCCGATCGCTGGGACGATCCAGATCGTGCTTGACGGACGCTTTGCCCTTTTTCTCTATCAATCTTCCATTGATGGTGAGGCGCAGCACGGTATGTTCACCTTCGGGTACAACACCACGCTCGAACGCTTCGAAGCCAGCTGGGTGGACTCGTTTCACAACAATACCGCCATCATGTTCTGCGAAGGTAACGCCAAAGGGAATGGATTCTTCGTCCTCGGCTCGTACCCCGACCCCACCGGCGGACCGGACTGGGGCTGGCGCACCGAAGTGGAATTTGCCGATGAAGAACTGACCATTACTGCGTACAATATCATGCCGGATGGCAGCGAAGCCAAAGCCACCGAAGCAAAAATGAAGCGCGTCAAATAACCAAGGAGAGATTCATGGCATCCCAGCCCTACGAGTACTACGGTTTGATGGTTCAGTATTGGGACTTATTGCGCGGCGATACGTCCAGATGGGCAGATCGCTTCATGTTTCTCGACCTCATCCAGAAATATGGTCAACCTGTGTTGGATGTTGGCTGTTCCAGCGGACGGTTGATCCTGGATTTTCTCGCGCAGGGTATCGACATGGATGGCGTGGACATCTCTCCAGAAATGATCGCGCTTTGTGAGACGAATGCCGCTAGGAAAAGGCTCACCCCGAAACTCTACAACCAAAGCATGATCGATCTGAACCTGCCGCGCAAATACAAGACCATCCTCGTGCCTTCGAGTTCCATTCAACTGTTGTTGAAACCGAACGAACCTCAACAGGCGATGAAGCGCTTCTTCGAACACCTCGAGCCGGGCGGAGCGCTCATCGCTCCATTCATGACCTTGTGGGTGGAAGGTGACCCGGTTGACAGCGGCTTCACGCAGGAAGCTGCACGACCCGAAGATGGCGCCACCGTCCGCCGGACTGCCTGGTCGCGCTACAACCTTGAGACCAAAATGGAAGACACTCACGATCTGTGGGAGATCATCAAGGATGGGGTGCAGATTCAATCGGAGACGCATAACCAATCGCCTGCCACACTGTCTTACACCCAAGGCGAAGCCAAAGCCTTGTTTGTGGAGGCGGGCTTTGTAGATGTTCAGGTCTACAGCGAGTTCACCTTTGATCCGGTCAAGCCATCGGATACGCTCTTCACCCTCGTTGGAGTCAAACCATGAAGATCCTCATCATTGGCGGTACGCGCTTTCTTGGAAGGCATCTCGTCAACTCCGCCCGTGCGCGTGGACATGACCTGACGCTCTTCAACCGCGGACAGACCAACCCAACCCTGTTTCGCAAGGTTAAACGCTATCAGGGAGATAGGGAACAGGATCTGGAACAACTTCCGGGTCAGTGGGATGCGGTCATCGATACCTGTGGTTATGTGCCGCGCGTCGTCCGACTCTCCGCTGAAGCGTTGAAGGGGCGCGTCGAAAAATATGTGTTCATCTCCAGCATTTCGGTCTATTCCGATTTTAGCAAGATAGGCATTAACGAAAGCGCTCCGGTGGGGCGGCTCGAAGATGAAACCGTGGAGGACATCACCGCCGAGACATATGGTCCGCTGAAGGTGCTGTGCGAGCGAACAGTGCAGGATGTCTTTGGCATCAACTCGCTCATCATTCGTCCCGGGCTGATCGTCGGTCCGCATGACCCGACCGATCGCTTCACTTATTGGGTGGAGCGTGTCGCGCGTGGCGGAGAGGTCCTTGCGCCCGACCGCCCCGAAGCGTTGACGCAATTCATCGACGCGCGAGACCTGGCGGATTTCATCATCCATTTGATCGCGAATGACGTCTCGGGTGTGTTCAACGCCACCGGTCCCGAAGCGCCGCTTTCGCTTGGCACGCTGTTCGATACCTGCAAACTGGTCAGCGGTAGTGATGCAAAATATGTGTGGGCTCCGGTGGACTTTTTGAATCAGAACCATGTCGCGCCGTGGAGCGACATGCCCGCCTGGCTGCCAGATACGGGCGAAGATGCGGGCTTTGCGCATGTGGATGTTTTCAAAGCCATCAAGGCAGGGCTGGTGTTTTCTTCCCTCGCCACGACGGTCAAAGATATGCTCACCTGGTTGCGCGAACGTCCTGCGGGATATGAAATGAAGGCGGGGTTGAAACCCGAACGGGAAAGGGAATTATTGGAGAAGTTGCGTGTTCGATAAAATTCTCATTGCCAATCGCGGCGAGATCGCCATCCGCATCATGCGCGCCTGCCGCGAACTCGGTATCAAAACCGTCGCCGTCTATTCCGAAGCCGACCGCGACTCATCGCATGTGCAATTCGCGGATGAAGCCATTCTGCTTGGCGACGCTGCGCCGAAGGAATCGTATTTGAACATGGAAAAGATCATCCGCGCCGCTCGCGCCTCAAAAGCGGATGCCATTCACCCGGGCTATGGATTCCTCTCAGAGAACGCTTCTTTCGCCGCCGCAACCGAATCGGCAGCCCTGACCTTTATCGGTCCCTCAGCCGATTCGATCCGCGCGATGGGCGATAAAGCCGAATCGAAAATATTGATGAAGAAGGCAGGCGTACCAACGGTTCCCGGCTACGAAGGCTTGGAAAATTACGGCGAGTTCAAGAAAGCCGCCAATGATATTGGCTACCCTGTGCTTGTCAAAGCCGCAGCGGGCGGGGGCGGCAAGGGCATGCGCGTGGTCAACGCTGAAAGCGAATTAAAAGAAGCCATCGAACTTGCCAAACGCGAAGCCTTGAACGCCTTTGGCGATGAACGTCTGCTGATCGAAAAGTATCTTGCTGACGCGCATCATATCGAAATTCAGGTATTTGGTGACAAACACGGCAATCTTGTCCATCTTTTCGAACGCGAATGCTCCGTGCAGAGACGTCATCAGAAGATCATCGAAGAATCCCCTTCTCCATTGCTTACCCCCGACTTGCGAGAACAGATGGGACAAGCCGCCGTCAACGCCGCCAAAGCGGTTGACTACTTCAACGCTGGAACCGTCGAATTCATCTTCGATCCCATTCTTTCCACTTTCTACTTTCTGGAAATGAACACCCGTCTGCAAGTGGAGCATCCCATCACGGAATTGGTGACCGGCATCGACCTTGTCCACTGGCAGATTCGCATTGCGGCGGGTGAAAAATTTCCCTTCACGCAAAGTGATTTCCACCAGCATGGTCATGCCATTGAATGCCGAATCTACGCCGAAGATCCTGCCAGTGGATTTTTACCCAGCACCGGCAAGTTACTGCAATTCATCCAGCCTTATGGACCGGGCATCCGCGTCGATTCGGGGTTTGCCCTCGGCAGCGATGTGACCCATTTCTACGACCCTTTGCTGGCGAAGTTGATCGTCCACGCCGAGAATCGCGAAACAGCGATTCGGCGTATGCAAACCGCTTTGCATGATTTCGTCGTCCACGGTGTGGTAACGAACATTGATTTCCTGCAAGCCGTCCTCGAAACCGATGATTTCAAACAAGGCAAAGTCTCCACACGCTGGGTCGAAACCAAATTCGGTGAGTGGGCTATCCCACAGCCCGAACTGCACACCCTCATTGCCGCCGCGCTCGCAGATGTGGTCTTCGTCGGCGACAAGGCGCAACCTGCCGTTTCGAATGAAACCGACCCGTTCAATCCCTGGAAGCAGACGGGGAATTATCGCAATTAATTTGTAGGGGCGACCCGCCCAGTGAAAGCAAATTATCTTGAAAAACAATGAAGGGTCGCCCCTACGGTAAATAAAAATGAAAACAACCTTCGACACCCAAACCATCGAACTCAACCCATCGGATGATGGGTACATTGCTGTCGTAAATGGAAAGACAGTGACTGTTCAAGTTATCCGCGCGGCAAATGGGCGCATGGATTTGCTCATAGACGGGCAACGCGTCACGGCGCATGTCTCGTCAGATGTTGCCAAGCGCTGGGTCACCCTCAACGGGCAGACGCTAATGCTCACCAAAACCTCGGGCGCGAAAAAAGGCGTCAGACACGACCATGCCGGTGGATTGATCGCCCCAATGCCGGGTCAGATTCGAAGCGTCTCGGTCAGCGTGGGAGAGGCTGTGAAGAAAGGTCAAACCCTGCTGACGATGGAAGCCATGAAGATGGAAATCCGCATTCAGGCTTTGAAGGATGGAGTAGTCAAATCCGTTTCGGTAACGCAAGGGCAGACGGTGGAGCGCGAACAGATCCTGGTGGAGGTTGAATAATGGCTGGAAAATTTTTCGATGAACTCGAAGTTGGGATGACCTTCAAACACGGCGGGCGCACGGTGACAGAAATGGACAACGTACTTTTCTCTGCGCTGACGATGAATACCCAACCGCTTCACGTCAACGAAGATTTTGCATCCAAGACCGAGTTTGGTCAGCGGCTGGTAAATGGCATCTTCACCTTTGGCTTGGTCGTCGGCTTGACCGTGGCAGACTTGACCGAAGGCACCATCGTGGCGAATTTGGGTTACGACAAGGTCATGCACCCCAACCCCGTTTTTCATGGCGACACCATTTATGCCGAGAGCGAAATTATCGAAAAACGCGAATCGAAATCACGACCGAATGCCGGATTGATAAAAATAAAATGCACAGGTAGAAAGCCCAATGGCACGGTGGTAGTGGAGTTTGAACGGACGGCGATGTTTTTGAAGAAGGTTACAGGTTGAAGGTTACAGGTTCAACGTTAAACCTGCAGCCTTCAACTTTCAACTTGCAACTCATAGGAGAAACATGCACTCACGACGCGCACTACTCTACATGCCTGGTGACAACTGGAAGATGATCACCAAGTCCATTACGCTGGGCGTGGATTCCATTTGCATGGACATGGAAGACGGCACCGCCATCAACAAAAAAGCGGAAGCACGCGCCACGATTGCCAAGGCATTGCAAGAACTGGACTTCGGCACAAGCGAAAAACTGGCACGCATCAACTCGGTCGGTTCGGGCTGGGAAAAGGATGATATCGAAGCCGTCCTCCCCTATCACCCAGATGGGATCGTGATTCCGAAGGTTGAGTCTTTTGAACAAATTGAATGGGCAAGCAAGATCATTGAAGATGCCGAGTTGAAGAACGGCTGGAAGGTCAACTCGATTTGCATTTTGATCGGGGTCGAAACTGCGAAAGGGATTTTGAACCTGAAAGAAATCGCGGCACATCCGCGCTTGGATGCGATCATCTTCGGCGGTGAAGATTTCGCAGCGTCGATCGGCGCAACGCGGACAAAGGATGCCGTCGAATTATTGTATGCGCGGCAGGCGGTCATTGTGGCTTGCGCGGCGTATGACTTGCAGCCCATTGATATTGTCACCATTGATTATAAAGATTTGGATGCGCTCAAAGTTGAGTCGGAGTTTGGGGCAAGACTCGGCTTCAGCGGGAAACAGATCATTCACCCGAATCAGGTTCAGGTCGTGCAAGAGGCGTTCACCCCGTCTGATGAGGCGATTGCGTATGCGAGAAGAATCGTCGAGACGTTCGAGGCGAGTCAAAAAGAAGGCAAGGGCGCTTATTCGCTCGATGGGAAAATGATCGATATGCCGTTGCTGAAGAACGCGCAAAAGGTGTTGGCACGCGCGAAAAAATAGGAGAGAGGCTTGTTATCCATCATATTTGGTCTTGCATCTGCGCTCAGTTGGGGCGCGGGCGATTTTACCGGCGGGTTGGCGGCGCGCAAAGTGGGGGCTGTCCGTGCGGTGTTTTATGCTTCAGTGGTTGGGTTGGTCGCTGTGACGGCGTCTGCCTGGGTCACGGGTGAGGCGATTCCTCCCATCCGCGTTTGGTTGATCGCCATGCTGGCGGGTGTATTTGGGTCCACCGGGCTGATCCTGCTTTATGCTGCCATGGCAAACGGCACCATGAGCATTGCCGCGCCTGTCTCGGCGTTGTTGGCGGCGGCGCTGCCCGTGTTGGTGGGGACTCTCACCGAAGGCTTGCCTGAACCTTTGACGCTGATCGGATTTGGCTTTGCCCTCTTTGCGGTGTGGATGGTTTCGCAGAGTGAGGGTGGCGTGAAGGATATCCTCTCGCATCTCGTGGACTTGAAACTACCTCTGCTTGCAGGCATTGGTTTTGGCGGATACTTTGTCATCATGCACCGCGCCACCGACGAAGGCGCGCTTCTGTGGGCGATGACCGGCTCGCGCACCTCCAGTGTTTTGTTGATCTTCGTTTATATGCTTGTCACGCGGACTTCTTTCCGCATCGATGACCGTTCTTCGTTTCCGGTTATCGGCGTCAACGGCATCCTCGACCTGACCGGCAACGCTTTCTTCATTCTCGCCGCCCAAGCCGGGCGCCTGGACGTGGCGTCGGTGCTCAGTTCACTCTACCCCGGCTCGACTGTGATGCTGGCGTGGATCTTCCTGCATGAGCGGCTCACCCGCAATCAGTGGATTGGTATCCTTTCGGCGCTGATCGCCATCGTGCTGATGACGTTGTAATACCCATGATGGGGGATAGCCCCAACTCGTCTCAATTTGTAGAATGACGTCAAATTCACATGGAGAAGAGATCATGAGTTCTACACATGAGCATAACTACGCCTTACAGCAGGTCCGTTATTTCACCGCCGAAGACCTGGAGGCGAATCGAAAGGGACAGTATTCGCAAGCGCAATTGGATCGTTTCAAAAATGAACGCGATTTCATTCAGCAGTCCTCGGGTAAGTATGAGAAAAAGGGTTGGCTGATCTCGCTGATCTTTGGGGCGTTTCTGCTTTTCTTTGCCGTGGTGTTGTACTTCCTCGGCGTGGTGGACATGTTCCAAAACATGTTGGGCAGTCTCTTTTTGCCGGTGATGGCGGGATTGTGTTTGCTGGCTGCCTTGTTCGTCTTCGTCATCGCGCCGCGCTCCTATCAATCTTCGGTGGATATGTACAAGTCGATGGGTACGCCGATGGAGCAACAACCGCTTGGGGCAATTCAAACCATCGAAGCGCGGGCACGGGCATACGAATCGCGCGCCGGGCTGGACCGCAACCTGCACAGCGTATCAAGCCGCGTGTCCTACGTACTGGAAATGGACAGCATCAAGTTCCTCATCACCGAATCACTGATGAAACTCGTCGAAGACAAACGTCTCTACCGTGTGTACTGCGTCAACGATGGCGGCGCATGGCTCCTGCTAAGCATGGAAACGCTGGAGTAAAACCATCGTCCGCCGGCTGATTCTGTGGTACACTCTCGCCCGCTGTAATTCTGGGAACTTGTTTTGATCACTCTGATTAAGTAAGCCCGAAGGAACACCTCGGGCTTTTTTGTTGGGCGGGTTCTGCTTGCAAAAGCAGACCTTGTTGAGCAGGAAGAAGTTAAAGAGAGTTGTCAAAACATCCCGATTAACCGTAGAGGCGCAGCATTGCTGTCCCTCTACAATAAAAAAGGATAATAATGACAACCGATTTTTCTTCTCTCAACCTGCGTGACGAGATCATGCAGGCAATCACCGAACTCGGCTATGCCGAGCCAACTCCTATTCAAGCGGGCATGATACCCCTCATGCTCACCGGTGTGGATGTGGTCGGTCAAGCCCAGACCGGCACAGGCAAAACCGCCGCCTTCGCCCTTCCCATTCTCAATAATTTTGTAAAACAAAAGAATCCACAAGCCCTGGTGCTCGCGCCTACGCGCGAACTCGCCTTGCAAGTCGCCGACTCGATGAAAGAGTATGGCAAACATTTGCATGTGCGTGTCCTCGCCGTCTATGGCGGGCAGCCGTACGGACCGCAGATCAACAGCCTGCAACGCGGTGTGGATATCGTCGTCGGTACGCCGGGGCGTCTTAACGATCTGCTCGAGCGTAAAGTCCTCTTTTTGAACGGAGTCAAAACTGTCGTCCTCGATGAGGCGGATGAAATGCTCAATATGGGCTTCATCGAAGACGTGGAGATCATCCTCGCTGCGACACCGGAGGAACGTCAGACCGCGCTCTTCAGTGCGACCATGCCGCCGCGCATCCGCAAACTGGCGGAACGCTTCATGCGAGACCCGCAGTCTGTCGTCATCAAACGCGATACGCTCACCGCCGCTGCTATTGAACAACGTTATTATCTTGTCCATGAGAACCATAAGACCAATGCGCTCACCCGCCTGTTCGAAATGGAACCCATCCACAGCGCGTTGATCTTCACCCGTACCCGTGCTGAGACCAGCATCCTCGCCAATGAACTTGTTGTGCGCGGAATCCCCGCCGAAGCCATCAGCGGCGACCTCGACCAGCAAGCCCGCGAGCGTGTGCTGGGACGTTTCCGTGCCAATCAATTAAAAGTGCTCGTTGCCACAGACGTTGCCGCTCGTGGTTTGGATATTGACGATATTTCCCACGTCTTCAACTATCACCTGCCTGACGACGCTGAAGTGTATGTGCATCGTATTGGTCGCACGGGACGTGCCGGCAAGAAGGGTGTTGCCATCACGCTTTTATCTCCGCGCGAGAAACGCCGCATGCGCGAAGTGGAAGCCTTGACCAAGCAGGCTGTCACCAAGGTGGAGTTACCCACACCGGAAGACATTACCAAACACCGCGAAGCACAGGTGGTGGAGAAGCTCAAAGTCTGGCTCGGGCGCGGACGTTTCAAACGCGAACTTGAAATGGTGCAGGAACTCATCGAAGCCGGTCACGATGTGACAAACATTGCCGCTGCCGCCATCAAAATATCACGCGGCGATGAGAAACAGCGCCCCATTGCGGAAGTGGTTCAGGTGAGCGAAGAACGCCGCGACCGCGACTTCGGGCGCGGTGGGCGCGGTCAACGCGAGCCATCCTTTACCCGTTTTGGCGATAAGTCTCGCGTGAAGGGCAGCCGCGCTCATGAAGAGGGCATGGTGCGCTGCAAGATCAACAAAGGCAAACAGCACAACATCCGCCCGAATGACATCGTGGGGCAAATTGCCTTCCATGCCAACATCCCCGGCAACATCATCGGCAAGATCCGCATCGAAGAAAAGATCTCATTTGTCGATATCCCCGACGATGTGGTGGATCAGGTGATCAAGCACAGCGGCAATTACAAGATCGGCAAAGAAAAGTTCAGCGTTGTGAAAGCCCATTAAAAAGCAAAAGGCCTGGCAGGTAATAAGAACCCGTCAGGTCTTTTTTAATTCCATTTTATGTTTATACCTTTACATCCATGCCTTGTGAGAACAACGCTGCGCCGACAATGCCTGCTTCGTTCTTGAACTGTGCCGGAACGATTTTGGCTTGCAGGCTCAACAACGGGATGTATTTTTCGTGGTATTTGCTGATACCGCCACCGATGATGAACAGGTCGGGCCAGAAAAGTTTTTCCATCTCATGGAGATATTCGTTCAGGCGTTTGGCGTACTTCTTCCAAGACATCTCCACCCGCTGACGCGCCGCATCCGAAGCGCGATGCTCGGCATCCTTGCCATCCATTTGCAGGTGACCGAATTCAGTGTTCGGCAGAAGGTGTCCGTTATAAAAGATGGCTGACCCGATTCCGGTTCCAAGCGTGATCATGATAACTGTGCCATGTTCGCCCTTGCCCGCCCCAAATGCCATCTCTGCCATGCCCGCCACATCGGCATCATTGCCTACTTTGCAGGTGCAACCGGTTGTCTGACTCAACAGTTCATCGGCGTTGGTCCCCACCCATTTTTGCGAAACATTTGCCGCCATCAGCGCCACCCCATGTTTGATCGGTGCCGGGAACCCCACCCCGATCGGTCCATTCCACTTGAAAGCGCGCGCGATCTCAGCCGCCGCTTCCGCCACCGGTTTGGGCTCCGCACCTTTGGGCGTCTTGATGCGCAGGCGTTCCGCCAGCAATTCTCCCGTTTCAATATTTACGGGCGCACCTTTGATTCCCGAACCGCCGATATCGATGCCTAACGCCTGCATGTTGAAATCTCCTGAAAATGAAATGGTGATTTGATTTTACCGGACTTTCTCCGCTGCCGCCTTCTCCAACAACCCATAGGCACTCTCGACCAAGCGCCTCACTACCTGACTTGGAACGGGTCTGCCCGTTTCGAGTTTTTCCACCACCCGCAGCATGGACCCTCTCACACCGCTGGCGCGGTATGCCACCGATGAATCGGCGGAGATGCGTTCAAGGCGGGAGAGGAGGAAGTGAAGAGTGCGGATTTCACTCACATGAACCTCCGCATAACGAGCCAGAGTTCCGTCCACGGGCGTTGCAATCCCTTGCAGATAAGAATAATCCCACCGTTGCTTTCTTCGTTCAGGACATTATAGGAATTACTCACTTCTCCAGCCACACCACAAGAGTTGAATAAGGTTTCGGCTGTCTCTTCAGAATAGCCAACCACGACAAGAACATCGATGGTTTTGTCAGGAATACCTTGCAGCCAGAAAGAATTTGCAGGGCTGATGACTCGCGGCAAGTTGAATTCTGAGCCGTATAGTTCCAGTGCGCCTGCTTCACCGTAGTTGCCAGCAAGGATTGCAGTTCGAGTTTGTTCATCAGCAGGAAGGGATCGGTAGACCGTTGACACCTGTTCGGTTAATTCGCGCCAGCCGATCTGTTCTGCGAAGTTGTCGTGGACTTCGTATGAAACATTCCATAGTGTGGAATTGACTGGAGCAATGGGCAGGGTCAAGGCTCCAGCGATAAGAAACCCCAAGGAAACAGATACCCAGGCTCCGGTCAGGGACGAGGCGGATTTTAATCTCGTCATACCCGCAGCGATCAACATCACATAGATCGGGGCGGGGTAATATCCGCGCCCTTGTAAAAGGAAGAAGATCAGCACGGGGAGAATGGAGAGCAGGGCGAGTGCCCGATATTTTGCGGAGCGGAAGAGGAATACCAAGCCAGCGATCCAAAACGGAAGCATGAAGGGATTTGGCATGAGCAATTGATCGAGGAGGAACCCATCTGCACGACCAATGGCAATATCGCGGGCGCGGATGGCTGCTTGAAATTCGAGCGAGATGAAATTGTTTTGAATCTGCCAGATGAGATTGGGTATGAAGATGAGAAAGGAGATTAATGCTCCCAACCAAAGCCATGTTGAGCGAAGATATTTGCGGGCGGGTGTGACCATCACGGCGAGGACGAGAGCAATGACATGCACGCCCATGGTGTAGCGCGTCATCATTCCCAGCCCGATCACCACGCCGATCGCAAGCCACCAACGCGGATCATCTGTGTTGAGCAGGCGCAGGGTGAAGTAGGCGAGTAGCACCACCCACAAAAAGTCAAAGGCGACATACTGGAACAACGCGCCTTGTATCAATGTGAGAATGCCGATGCCTGCTCCCAATGCCGACAGGATCTGTAGTTTGCGTGAACCACCCAGTTCTTTTGCCATTAATCCTGCCACGACCATCACCATGGATTGCGCCAACGCCGAGAAAAAACGAAACCCTACTAGCGAGGTGCCAAAAAGGTTAAGTTCGATGCTTGCGAGGAAAGGTGTCAGAGGTGGGTAGGCGATAAATCCCCATGCAAGGTTACGCGCGTCGTGCAGGGTGGCGAGTTCGTCGCGGTGGAAACCATATTGATGGTTTGTAAGCAGGTGCAGAACGAATTTTGCGGCAGCGAGGAGGATAAGGATGAAGAGATCAGATTTATAAAAAGATTTATTCACGGCTTCCTTTCGCAGGCAAAACAGATAGTTACCTGTAGAAGATAACTATCTGTTGCGTGTCACTTCCCTTTATTATGCCAGCGAAATCTTCTTTTTGCGCGTTACAAACAGACCAATTAATAATCCAACCAATCCGAGTGACATCACATTGCCAACGCCATCGCCCACGGAGGGATACAGCGTATTGACAGACCCGATGGGTGTTTGCACGTTTTGAATGCCGGTGAAGCCACTTGCATTTTCCTCGAACATGTCCACGTGGTGGATGGTTTTGCCGTAGGCATCCGTCACCACCGAAACGCCTTCGCCAGTTTGACGGAAGATGCTCATGCCATTTTCCACAGCGCGGAAGGTTGCCATGCCTGCGTGAATATCTTTCACTTCGCGCCAATCGTTCGAGGGTATGAAGAGCAAGTCCACGTTTTGTTCGCCAGCCTGTTTGATGACGGTCGGGAAGTCAGCGTCCCAGCAGATGACGGCGCTGAGTTTTCCGTAGGGCGTGTCGATCGTTTGCAGAACACCGTCACCTTTGAGCGAGCCTTCAAAATCGTTGCCGCCGTATTTGACGTGTGTCAGCACGATCTCACCGTTCGGGTCGATGATATGGACTTTGTTTTCGGCAGGCGTTTTGCCAAGGTCGAAGACAGGCAGCACGATGTAAATATTTTTTTCTTTGGCAAGCGCAGAGGCGTCCGCGATGAGGTTCGCAACCTGCTCCGAAGTTCCCATGCCAGCACCTTCTTGTAAGACGACGATGTTCGCGCCGTCCTCTGCCAGCATGCGGATTTGATTCAACTCGTCCGCGTGCAGATCGGAGATGACCGCTTCGTCCCCCGCCGAAAATTGAGTCATCACTTCGGTTAGTTTCCCCGCTGGGAGCGAGAAGCCCGCGATCTGGGCAGTCTGTTCGGGTTGGGCGGGGAGCAGAGTCCTGCCGAGGCTGAGAGAAAGGATGAGGGCGAGCGACCCGGCAAAAGTCCAGGAAAGAGGCGCGGGTTTTTTATCCCAAAAATGATTGACAAGGCTGGCGAACCAACTCATCACAAAGGTCACGCCCCATAAGCCTGTTACCGAAACGATCTGCATGGCGGGCAGGAAATCACGCTGCGAATATGCCATCGCGCCGAAGGTGCCGAAGGGACTGCCGCTGGCGGAGAAAAAGTCCATGGCGGTGTTGGCGATGGGGAAGATGAGCGTCAGCCAGGCAGTGCTGCCGAAGCGGCGATAGTAGAGGCGGTCGATGACGTAGGGCAGCAAACCGAGCGGCGTGGTGAGCAGGAAGAAGCCCGCTTCGGCGAGTGGATGGATTTTGGACATGAAGGTTGCGCCCTGCCATGAGATGATGGTGGGGACGGCGGAGACAACCCAGAGTAGTAGGAAGTTGCGCCCGGCTTTGTCGCTTTCGCGGAAGAAGCGAAGGACGAAGAGTGGGGCGATCCACGCGGTGAGCGGGAAGTTCCATTTGCCGCCGATGAAGAAACCGAGGATGGCGGCGATGACGAGGTAGAGGTAACGAAGGGATTTGTTGTTCATGAAGGGCTCCTTGTTTGACGATGGACGATTGACCATTGACGCCCCCTCCGCCTATCGGCACCTCCCCCAAATTCCGCTTTCATGTTTCGATTAATTCTGCAACTCCCATGCGAAATTTGGGGGAGGACGGGTGGGGGTGTTGTCTATGTTCGATATGTTGCCATTGTATGGATTTGGCCCTCTTCCCACATCGTCCATTTAGGGCGAGAGTGGACATTGTCCGTTCGGACAATATGCCTGTGCGTCTGCCGAGAGTAGAATAAGCGCATGAAACAAAACATGAGCAATACCACCTTCGTTGCTTATCCCTTCTATATATTTATTTCGCTGCTTTTGGGAGTGATTGGGACTTTGGGAATCCGCGATCTGTGGCGGTTGGGATTGGTTTCGGTGACAATCTTCTTGGGATTGTTCCTTCTTCACGTGGGGTTGTTCTGGTCGAATACGCGTCTATATGAGAATCCGCGTTGGTGGTTCTTCTATTACCCTGCCCAAGTGATCTTGATCGTGGCGATGGTGAACCAACCTTTTGCCAGCGATATCAATCTGACTTTGTTGGGCTCATCCATTCTTTGTCTGATCGGTGAGTCGCTGGGTCTCTTTGGAAATACACTCCGCGCCTTGTATCTGGGAACACTTCTTTTTACCTTTATGGCGGTCATGTTGTATTGGCAGGTGGGGCAGGATCAATTTTGGTTTGCTCTTTCCAGTATGTTGGTCAATGGCGGCTTCATTGTTCTGCTGATGGTGATGTTCAATCAACAACTCATCGAACGCCAAAAAGCCGTGGAACTTGCTGAAAGCCTCGAAAGTGCAAATGCCAAACTGGCGGCGTACAACGCCAAGATCGAGTCGCTGACCTTGCAGAACGAACGTCAACGCATGGCGCGAGAGTTGCATGACACGCTGGCGCAAGGCGTGGCGGGACTTGTCTTGCAACTCGAAGCGATCAAAGCACATCTCGCGTCCAATCGAACCGAGCGTGCTTCTGCTATCGTGGAACAGTCCATCACCCGCGCACGCAGTACGCTGGCTGAGTCTCGCGCCGCGATAGATAATCTCCGCGCTGTGCCTGTCAATGTGGCGGATGCGGTGCGCGAGCAAGTGGAGCATTTCAAACAGTCCACGGGCGTGGCGTGCGATTTGGATGTCTCCGTGACTGAGAATCAACTGTCTCCCGAAGTCATTGACCATGCCATGAATATCCTGAGCGAGTCGCTCACGAACATTTCCCGCCATGCGCAGGCAAGCAAGGTGAAGGTGGAGTTCATCATCCAAAACAAAACGCTGGAGTTGGAAGTCCGTGATAATGGCAAAGGCTTTGATGTGAAGCAGGAAACAAAGGGACACTACGGACTGGTTGGAATGCACGAACGCGCGCGGCTAACGGGTGGTCAACTTGCGATTGAGTCAGACGCGAATGGAACTTGTGTGCAATTCGTGGTGGGCGGTGAAGCATGATCCGCGTGATGATTACGGATGACCATCTCATTGTCCGCGAGGGGTTGCGGCTGATCCTCGAAACTGCGGATGATATTGAAGTGGTCGGAGAAGCAGTGGATGGCGCTGAGTGTTTGGAACTCGCAGCGAAATTAGATCCCCAAGTCATTCTCATGGACTTGCAAATGCCGCGCATGGACGGTATCACCGCCATCGGTCATCTGCGAAAAGATTTTCCGCAAATTGCCATCGTCATCCTCACCACCTATAACGAAGATGATCTGATGATCAAAGGTCTGCAAGCAGGCGCGCGCGGATATTTGCTCAAAGACTCGAGCCGTGAAAATCTACTGGATGCGATCCACGCCGCCGCGAAAGGGGAGACATTGCTTAAGCCGGAGATCCTCGCCCGCGTGCTCGCGCCTCAGACCGCGCCCAAATCTGTTTCAACTACCCAGGCTGATTCCACACTGACAGAGCGTGAACTCGAAGTTTTACAACTCGCCGCGAAAGGGGAACGGAATAAAGAAATGGCGTACAAACTGGGAATCACAGAACGAACTGTGAAGGCTCATCTGCAAAGTATCTATCAAAAATTTGGGGTAGATTCGAGAGCGGCAGCGGTGGCTGTGGCGGCGGGAAAGGGGTTGTTGGAAGAATAGCAAAAAAAATCAAGTCAACGGGGGAGATTTGTTGTATAGTTTTGATATGATCTTTCAAACCAGCGAGAAATATGAGCAGGCATTGCTCTCCACGCTCCTGTACATTCAAACCCATCTCGAAGGGGATTTGAACCTGGAGACGCTGGCGAAACGAGTCGGTTTCTCGCCTTATCATTTTCACCGTATTTTTCGCGAGAATGTTGGTGAGCGGGTCAAGGAATACATCCGGCGGCTGAGATTGGAACGGGCGGCGTATCGCTTGCGGGTCAGTGAAGAGGCGATCTTGCGCATTGCACTCGAATCCGGTTTCAAATCCCATGAGTCGTTCACGCGCGCATTCGAACGTCAATTTAACATCACGCCAAATCTTTTTCGCAACAACTTCCTGCGCGCCTCTCAGGAGCGGAAGAAACAAATCGCGCCGCAATACCTTGCCGGGTTTAATTTCAAAAAAGAGTCTGGACTGCTTCCGAATCATTCCACTGCAAGGCGGGTTCGCGTGGAACATGTCCGCCCGATCATCGTCGCTTTCGTTCGTCACGTAGGCGCATACGATAACCTGCTGGAAAAAGGCTCCTCCATGTCTGCTTTGTGGGCGGAGTTGTTTCGATGGGGCAATGCGGAGAAACTCATCAATTCTGACTCACTCTTGATCGGTATTCCACAGGATAACCCGTCTGTGACGCCGCTGGAAAAACAACGTTTCGATGTCTGCGTGCAGATTCCTGAATTTCGCAATCCGTCAGGACATATCGGCTGCCAGACCATTGACGCAGGACTCTTTGGCGTGGGCAGGCATTATGGTTCGTTCGATAACCTCGCCGAAACCTACATGCATGTTTACGACTTGCTTGTCACAAGCGGCAGGTATCGTTTGCGTACGCAGCCGCCCTTTGAAGTTTATGGTTATTCGCACGTGAAGGCAGACCTCCGCATCCACTTTACCGATGTGTATCTGCCGATAGAGAAGGTCAAACCAATCAAAACTGGATCTTAGAAAAGGAGAACAAAATGTCTGGATTTGAAATGAACGAATGGATCGCCCGCACTCCCAAAGAGGTCTTCGACTTTATCACCGCCTCAGAAAACGCGCCGAAAGTTACTTCGTCGGTCGTGAGCATGGTCAAACTGACAGAGGGTCCCGTCCGCGTTGGGACGCGCTATCGTGAGACTCGTTTAATGAATGGAAAGGAACATTCCACAGAATTGGAAGTTGCTGCTTACGAGCCGGATCAACGCTATGCAATGAAAAACCTTACAGAAGGGATCGAGACAATTTACCACTATAGTTTCAAGCCTGAAAAAGAGGGGACACGCATTGAATTGGTTTGCGAAGTTAAAGCCACGGGATTAAAAAAACTCATGGTCCCCGTGGTCGCATCCATTCTGAAGAAGGAAGACGGAGATCATTTGCAGCGATTGAAACAGGCGATGGAAGCCTGAAATTGGAGTTGTACGACTGAGAAGTAAGAAAGCGTCCCTGCATTTATAATTGCACCATGTCTGATAACAATCGCACCGTCTGGTCTTCCGAGGATGGAGACCTTCGCAAGAAAGAACAAACTACATCTCATGCCAAATCTCTGCCCCCGCAGCAACAAACTGCTTACCTGCACCGCGAATCCGGCGGACGCGGCGGGAAAGTTGTTTCCGTGGTGAAGAATCTCATCCTCACCGAGGAGGATCTGAAAACCCTTGCCAAGAAGCTCAAGCAGGAATGCGGGACAGGCGGGACGGTTAAAGACGGCGTGATCGAAATTCAAGGAGAACACCGTCAACGCATGGCGGAGGTGTTGACGAGGCTGGGGTACAAGGTCAAGATCGCGGGGGGATAAGAAGCGGAACTGTCCGGTCAATCATTGACATGGGTGGCGAATTTGATGTCGTTCTTTCCATTGTTCTTCACTGAGTACATCATTTTGTCGGCTGTGCTCAGGATCTTATCGACCGAGATCTTTGGGGCGTTCATGGTCAACACGCCAACGCTGAATGTGATTGGCCATTTCCGCCCGTTCATTTCGTGCGTGATCTTTCGGAACAGATTCGTCACGGCGACCCGGGCGGCTTTTTCATCCGCTTCCGGCAGGAGTATGACGAATTCATCGCCACCCACCCGGGCAACATAGTCGGTTCTGCGCAGATTGGATCTGACGTACTCGGCAAATGAATGCAGGAGGGTATTGCCAAAGGTATGCCCGAACGTGTCGTTGATGGTTTTGAAGTTGTCGAAGTCGATGAAGGCGAGTGTGAAGGGGCGCGAGTAGCGGTTGGAGCGGTCGATTTCATGCTGCAGCAGTTCGGTGAAATAGCGGTTGTTGATGGCTCCGGTCAACGGGTCGGTGCGGGCGAGTCTGCGTTCCTGTTCGATGGCTCGCAGAAGGATGGCTGGCAGGAGAAAAAAACCCAGGCGGATGATGGTGTTCCAAAGATGGACGAAGGAGCTTGCGTCCTCCGTCGTCAGGACTTCGATCAGGAGCCAGATCGCAGCGCTGATGAACGCGACCATAACCCCCGCCATTCCGCTGAGCGCCATGGAGAAGATTGCAATGGGGAGCAGGTAAAAGAGGGAAAAGGAAATCTCGGACCCGGTGATGTAATCCCCAACGGCGATGGTGATCAATAGACCCATGCCAATAACCACCCATACGGACTTACTCAATTTTTGAACAACCGAGTTTAAGACTGACATTGATAACTTCCTAAATAAAAGGGGCGGATGTCCACGCATCCGCCCCGCCATTTAACCGTACCTATTCATAAACTTTTCCATGCGATGTAATGCTTCCTCGATCTGTTCATAGGATGTCGCGTAGCAGGCTCGCACGAACCCGTCTCCGCCGGGCCCGAACGCATTGCCCGGCACCACAGCGACCTGTTCTTCACGCAGCAGTTTCTCGGCGAAGGTTTCATCGTCCATGCCGGAGGCTCGGATGTTGGGAAAGGCATAGAAGGCGCCGCGCGGCTCGAACGTCGAAAGACCGAGGCGGTTGAGTCCTGACACCAGCAGGCGGCGGCGGCGGTCATATTCCGTCACCATTTGCTGTACGTGCGGTTCGCCCGATTTCAAAGCTTCGATGGCGGCATCCTGCGCCGTCGTCGGCGCGGACATGATGGTGTATTGATGGATTCGCACCATACCGGCAATGATGTCTGCAGGAGCGCAGGCATAGCCGATGCGCCAGCCGGTCATGGCGTAGTCTTTGGAGAAGCCACCCAACAAAATGGTGCGACGCTTCAGGCTTTCGTCCAAACTTGGGAAGCAGACATGCTCAAAGTCATAGACGAGGCGGTCGTAAATTTCATCGGAAACGACCAGAAGGTCATGTTGTTCCGCGATGCGCCCGATCTCCATCAAGGTTTCACGTGGAGCGACTGCGCCGGTGGGGTTGGAGGGATACCCGATAAAGATGACCTTCGTGCGCGGGGTGATGGCATGGCGGATGTCGTCCGGGTCGATGGTGAAGTTGTTTTCCAATCGGGCGGGCACTTCCACTGGAACGCCCCCGGCGAGGATGACCTCCGCTTGATACGAAACGAAACACGGCGTGGGGATGATGACCTCGTCACCAGGTTCGAGGATGGCGGTAAAGGTGAGATAAAGCGCTTCAGATACGCCGACAGTCGCAATGATCTCATGGGCGGGGTCGTACTGGACGTTGTAAAGCCGCTTCAGGTTCTCTGAAATGCCCTGCCTCAATTCGATCTTGCCCGAATTCGAGGTGTAATGGGTTTCGCCGTTTTGCAGCGAGCGGATGCCCGCATCGAGGATCGGCTTGGGAGTGGTGAAATCCGGCTCGCCAATGCCGAGCGAAATGACATCCTTCATCGTGGCGGCAATATCGAAGAACTTGCGAATGCCGCTGGGCTTCAACCCTGCCACACGCTTTGAGAGTCTTTGTACCGAACCAATTTCCTGCATTAAGCCTCCTGTATTATGTCGTTGCGACATTAAATGGGTCGGACGTGCCAGTCGTCTGAAATTTCCTGGTACGTCAGTTCGAATGCCAGACCGTTCACGGTCTTGACGCAAAAACCTTTTTCACCGGGTCCGCGCCAGCGCGAGAAAATTTCCGCGATCTCATATCGCTGTCCCTGCCACAGCAGCGAAAGCGGACGCTCCGCATACTCTGTATCTGAACGACACTCAACCGCTTCCATACTTGACTCACAGACTGACCGAACTCGTATCTCCGATGTTCAACTGCATGACATGACCATCGCCTCGCCCCTTGACCTTGGCTTGTTTGCCGATCAGGGAGCGGGTCAACGCTGCATCTTTGATCTCGCAATCCGCTTCGACGATGGATTCTGAAATTTGAGCGTTCTCGATCTTGCAATTCGCTCCAATCGAAGCGAATGGACCGATCTTCGCATTGCTGATCTTCGCACTTTCGTGGATCGCCACCGGTTCGATGATCTCCACATTCGCGCCTTCGAACTTGCCGACCTGCGGACCGATCTTTTCCAGCAGGATCTTGTTCGTATCCAGCGTTGCGTCGATAGTTCCGGTATCCAGCCAGGTGCTGATCTTTTGAGTGCGTACCTTCGCCCCGCGTTGGATCATGATCGAGATGGCATCGGTCAGAAAATACTCGTTCTTGAGCATGACGCCACGCTGCATTTGGTCGTCTATGGCGGCGAGCAATTGCGCTGAATCTTTAAAGTAATAACACCCAACTACCACAAGGTTATTGTCCAGGCTTTGCGGCTTCTCGATGAAGCGCGTTACCCAGCCATCAGTGCCTTCCTCCGCCACGCCAAAACGGCGCGGATCATCGACGGGCATCACCCAAGCCACACCATCTGCCGTCTCATTTGCGAGGAAGGAGAAATCGGTCTCCATCAGCGTGTCTGAGAAGCACATGATCATGGGACCTTTCAGGTGTTCGCGCGCCAGCCAGAGCGCGTGAGATTGTCCCTTCATTTCGTGCTGGACAACGTAATGTGCCTTGAGATTCGGATAATTTTCTTTGATGAAAGCGGGGACTTGTAACTCGCCGAGGTAGGGTCCGACGATGAAGACGAATTCGGCGTTTTCGGGGTCGGGCAGGGTCTTGAACATATCCATTACGTGTTCGAGCGAGGTCTTGCCCGCCACGCTGACGAGCGGCTTGGGCTTGCTCCACGTATGTGGTCTCATACGGGTTCCCCAGCCTGCCATGGGGATGACGATCTTCATGGTTTCACGGGTCATGATGTCTTTTTCCATTCGTGTGGATTTTTACTTATTATACCGTCTGGTTTTGCCTGCCGATTTGCAACCCCTATACAATTTGTCCCCATTGCTACCACCTGCCAAAATTGGAAATGATGGTACCTTCGCGATGTTTTTTCAGCAGGCGCAAATTGGGTGGGTAGGTATTCCCGGGCAGATTATCCAAAGGAAACGCACGCATTTCCGCGATTTCTGCATCTGGCTTGCCGGTGAATTCAAATTCCCTGCAAAGGAAAACGGCTGTGTGATCGGTCTTCCAGTCGGAAAAATTGGTGAATATGCCCAGTAAACTGATCGCTCCCAGCTTTGCGCCGGTCTCTTCCAGCGCTTCCCGGCGCGCGGCTTCGTCAAGCGTTTCCAGCCGTTTGAGTCCGCCGCCGGGCAGGAACCACCCCGTCATATAGGTATGCCGTACGAGCCAGACTTGATCGTCCTTTTCCATCAACACCCGTATTCCCATGCGGATAGGGCGGAAGAGAAAACAGTAGATCTTGAAGCCGAGATACAGGAGTTTTAAATACATCAGATGATCTTCAAATTTGCCAAACTTGCGGCGAGACGTTTGATACCTACTGACTCAAAGACCACATCGATGATCTCGTCGCCGTCTTGCATGCGTGAGTCGAGTACGATACCGTCACCCCACATGGCGTGCTTGACGCGAGTCCCGGCTTTGTATAAGGCTTGGGTCACAGGAGCAGATTGGGGCGGAGTCGGAAGCGACCACTTGATGTCGGAGGGAGCGCCTTTGAGGCTGCGTCCAGTTCGCGTGCGACCGACGATCAGATCCGAGGGCACGTCATCCATGAAGCGCGAGGGGAAGGTTTCTTCTGCCATGCCGCGTCCGCCGCGTTGAATTGCGCGCAAGAGATAGAGGCGATCTTTGGCACGTGTGATGCCGACATAGAAGAGGCGGCGTTCTTCTTCCATTTGTTCCACTTCATCGAAGGAACGGCTGTGCGGAATGATGCCATCATCAAGCCCGACGATGAAGACCGCGCCATATTCAAGTCCCTTGGCGGCGTGGAGTGTGAGCAGGGTGGGGGCATTGGCGTCGGTGAGCGTGTCTTGGTCGGCGATGAGCGCCACGTTTTCTAGGAAGTCGTCGATGGTGCGGGTATCGTATTCGAGCGCAAGACGCTTGAGTTCTTGCACGTTCTCCCAGCGGTCGAGGCTTTCTTCGGAATCATCCTCGACGATGTATTCTTTGTAATTGATGTCGCGCACGATGCGGTCAAAGAGTTCAGCCACCGTGCCAACCTTTGCCAACGCGTGCCAGTTGGCGAGCATGCCGCCAAAATCCGCGAGAGGCAGGGCGGCGCGACCGGTGAAGGCTTTATAGAAATTCGACTCCGCGCCGTGAGCGAGATTGAGCAAAACATACCCAGCATTTGTATCGTTCTGGCGTGCGACCATGTGCAAGGTGGTCAGCGTCTTGTCACCGATGCCACGTGGTGGAACGTTGATGACGCGGCTGAGAGCGGCTTCATCGGATGGATTGTGGGCGAGGCGAATGAAGGCGATGATGTCCTTGACTTCTCGGCGTCCATAAAAGCGTTGTGCGCCAACCAGTTTATAAGGAAGGCGTGCCTGCAAGAAGGCTTCTTCAATGAGGCGGGACATGGCGTTGGTGCGATACATCACCGCGCAATCTTTCGGCTCGAACTCACCCGAAGCGACGAGTTGCGCGATGGTGTCTACCACGAAGGAAGCCTCGCCGTAATCGTCACGCGCTTCGTAGAAGAAAATTTTCTCTCCCGCACCGCGGTCACTGAACAGGCGTTTCTTTCGTCGGTTCTTGGCGCGGTCGATCACGCCCATGGCTACATCGAGGATGTTCTGATGCGAGCGATAATTCTGCTCCAACAGAATCACCTGCGCGGTGGGGAAGTCCTGCTCGAACTTGCGGATGTTGCGATAGTCTGCGCCGCGCCAGGCGTAGATGGATTGGTCGGGATCGCCCACACAGAAAATGTTGTGATGATATGAAGCGAGGTGTTTCACCAAGGCATACTGCGCGAGGTTGGTGTCTTGGAATTCATCCACCAGCACATGCCGAAAACGCTGGGCGTATTTCTCGCGCACGGTTGGGTTGGTTTCCATCAACTGCGTGGCATATACGAGAATGTCGTCAAAGTCCACGGCGTTGCTGGCAATGAGTCGCTTTTGATATTCGGTGTAGACGCGCTTCACCACTTCGTCACGGTAGGTGTTGATGGGGAAATCGTCTGGCAAGATCAACTCGTTCTTGGCGCGCGAGATCGAAGCATGCACACTGTTGGCGCGATACAACTTCTCATTCAAATTCAACTCACGGATGATCGACTTGACCAAACTCTGTTGGTCATCCGCATCGAAGATGACGAAATTCTGTGCCACCGGCAAGTGTTCGGCTTCGCGCCGCAGAATCCGCGCACAGATGGAGTGGAACGTGCCGAGCATCATGCCATCGGTCGCCTGCTCGTTCAAAATCGACTTGACGCGCTCATCCATTTCTTTGGCGGCTTTATTGGTGAAGGTGACGGCGAGGATCTGCCACGGGCGGACGCCTTCGTGGGCGATGAGGTATGCGATGCGTTGAGTCAGCACCCGCGTCTTACCGGACCCGGGACCTGCCACGACCATTACAGGCCCATCTGCCGCTGTGACCGCGCTGCGCTGCTGTGGGTTGAGTTTATTGATGAAATCTAAATTCATGGTGCCGACATTATAAATGCTCCGACAAACACAAACCCTTGTCGGAGCATTCAGTTTGACGTTTATTAAGGAAAGACTACGCTTTCAATTCAGAGGTGCAGTTCGGGCAGCGAGTGGCTTTGATGGAAATGGTGCTGAAGCAGTGTGGGCATTCCTTGGTGGTGGGGTCTGCCGGGGCAGGGGCTTTCTTCATCTTGTTGGCGGTTCTAACAATGAAAAAGATGACAAAGGCGATCACGAGAAAATCAATGACCGTTTGTACGAACAAACCCCACTTCACTTGCGCAGCCCCAACGGTAACAGCAAGTTCGCTGAAGTTGACTCCACCCATGAGCAGACCAATCAATGGCATGAGGATGTCATTGACGAGCGATCCGACGATCTTGCCAAAAGCCCCGCCGATGATGACACCGACAGCAAGGTCGAGCACGTTTCCGCGCATAACGAAAGCCTTGAATTCACTTAACATAAGGAGGTCTCCTTTGAATCAAAAAATTGAGGAATGGTTTCCATTCTATGGGATGTAGATATGCTTGTCAACGTCGGGGCAGGCTGAAAGAGAATGGGCGGGACCAGGCTTCAGGTCTGGTTAGAGGCGGGGTTTTCGTCACCTGTTAGTCACTAGTGTTGGGTAAGGTTTGTCACAAGTTTTTCGTGAAATAGCTCTCCAGTATTGGTTTTTGCAACTCTCTGGTGTCATTTTGCCACTAACAATGTGACTATACATCTCGGTACTGCGTTGCCGCCGTTGACTCGCCTAGATAATTAGGTATAATTTATTGTGCTTCTTTTTCGGTTCGTAGAGCATTTTACATTTCCATGAAGGAGGTGGTTCAACCGGATTACTGTATGTCAGGTACGTGTTGTTAAGTTCGTAAACCAAACCCTTTAAATTTTCTTCTTGGAGGAGAAAACACATGTTACGAAACCGATTGTTTGCCTTGCTGGCATTGTTGATCGTTGCCAGCATGGTCCTGGCAGCGTGCGGCGGCGGTGCGACTGAAGCCCCCGCGGTTGAAGAGACCGAAGCCCCTGCTGAAGTTGAGACGGAAGAGGCTGCTGAAGAGCCTGCCGAACCCACTCCTGAACCCACGACCCGCCGCGGTGGTTGGTTGGATGAAGTGGTCATTTCTGTCGTTTCGTCCGATGCGGCTGTGACCCAGATTCAGGCTGGCGCGATCGATATCTACGCCTCCGGTCTGTCCTCTGCGGATCTGCCCAGCATCGAAGAAGCTGGTCTGCAGTATTCCAAGCAGAACGGTCTTTACTACGAATTGACCTACAACCCCGCTGGCTCTCCTGCTTTCGAAGGCACTGGCAAGTTGAACCCCTTCTCGAGCAAGAAGGTCCGCGAAGCCATGAACTGGCTGGTTGATCGCGAATACATCAACCAGGAAGTTTATGCGGGCGGCGCGCTGCTCAAGTTCTTCCCCATCACCACCCAGTTCCCGGATTACGCTGATCTTGCCGACGTCGTGCGCCAGTACGAGTCCAAGTATGCTTACAATCCTGATCTGGCGAATGAAGCCATCACTGCTGAAATGGAAGCCATGGGCGCGACCCTGGTGGATGGCAAGTGGAACTTCAACGGCGAACCTGTTGTTGTCATCCTCTTGATCCGCACCGACAGTGACGGTACCCGCGTGCCGATCGGTGACTATGTTGCCAACCAGCTTGAGAGCATTGGCTTCACCACCGACCGCCAGTACAAGACCTCCTCTGAAGCCTCCCCCTTGTGGGTGGGTGGCAACCCGAACGATGGTCTGTGGCACGTTTACACCGGCGCGTGGAGCGCGAACATCATCGACCGCGATCAGGGCGATAACTTCCAGTTCTTCTCCACCCCCACCAGCGTCTACTCCTTCTCCCCGCTGTGGCAGAACTATGTCGTGAGCGAAGAGTTCCAGACCGCTGCTGACGACCTCGCGTTCAACCGCTACTCCGACCTGGAGACGCGCCGCGCGACCTTCGAAAAAGCCATTGCGTTGGAATTCGAACACTCCTTCCGCACCTGGTTGATCGACGGCAAGAACTTTGCTCCGTATCGCGAAGGCGTTCAGGTGACCTATGACCTGGCTGCCGGCGTTGATGGCGCTCAGATCTCTGCCTACACCCTGCGCCTTGCCGACCAGGAAGGCGGCTCGGTCAAATGGGGTCAGCCTGACCTGTTCGTCGATCCCTGGAACCCGATCGCCGGCTCCAACTGGGCGTTCGATGCTTCCGTCCAGCGCTTCACCCAGAGCTATGGCATGATCTACGACCCGCACACCGGCCTCACCTGGCCTCATCGCATCGAAAGCGCTGAAGTTACGGTTGTGGAAGGTCTGCCCGTCGGTGTGACCCATGACTGGGTCTCCCTGAACTTCGCTTCTGAGATCGCTGTCCCTGAAGATGCGTGGGTTGACTGGGATGCCGCCAACGGCGTCTTCATCACCGCAGGCGAGAAATTCCCCGATGGCACCACCGCTCAGTCCAAGAGCGTTGTGACCTACCCGGCTGACCTGTTCGACACCGTCAAGTGGCACGATGGCAGTTCCTTCTCCGTGGCTGACATTGTCATGGGCATGATCATGACCTTCGATCCTGGTACCGAAGGCAGCGCCATCTATGATGAATCGCAAGCTGGCGCGCTCGAGTCCTTCAAGTCCGTCTTCAAGGGCTACAAGATCGTTTCCACCGAACCGCTCGTGATCGAATACTACTCCGACGGTTTCGCGCTCGATGCTGAAATTAACGTCACCACCCTGTGGCCCGCCTATGCATACGGCGAAGCCCCGTGGCACACCCTCGCGATCGGTAACCTTGCCGATGCCGCTGGTGAATTGGCATACTCTGCCGACAAGGCGGATGCCAATGAAATTGAATGGCTGAGCTTCATCGGTGGTCCTTCCCTCGAGATCCTCAAAGCCAAACTCGATCAGGCTGCTGCTGAATCCCTCGTCCCGTACGCTGCGACCCTCGGTCAGTTCATCACGGCTGATGAAGCGGCTGCACGCTATGCCAACCTTGCGTCCTGGTACGATGCGCATGGTCACTTCTGGGTTGGAACCGGTGGTTACTATCTCGATCAGGTCTTCCTGACCGAAAAGACCGCCACCCTGAAGCACTTCGCGGATCACCCGGATCTTTCCGACCGCTGGGCGCGCTTCGGCGAACCCAAGGTTGCGGAAGTTGAGATCGATGGCGCCGGACAGGTGACCATTGGCGACGAAGCGACCTTCGATGTCTTCGTAACCTTCGGCGGCGAAGCGTATCCTGCCGACGAGATCAAGCAGGTCAAGTTCCTGCTCTACGATGCGACTGGCGCAGTTGTGACCGTTGGTGAAGCGACCGCAGCAGGCGATGGACAATACACCGTTGTCATCCCGGCTGATGTGACCGCCACCCTCGAAGCAGGCGCGAATAAGGTTGAAGTGGCTGTGGTACCGCTCCCGGTTGCCATTCCGAGCTTCCAATCCTTTGAATTCGTGACGGCTCCGTAAGACTGATTTACAAACAACATTGGGGCAAGGGCGAAAGCCCTTGCCCCTCTTAGTAGATACGAGGTACGTTATGACGACCGTAACTGAAGCCCAGCAAGCGAGCCAGCCGGTGATCAAGAAAAAATCCACAAGCACGTTTATGCGTGTGGTGCAATACTCCTTGATCCGGCTGCTAACCCTGTTCGTGACCATCGTGATCGGTATTTATTTGACCATCATGATCGCCAATATGGGCGGCTATGTCGATGAGATCATGCGCAGCGAGATCCGCGAGCGCGTTACCGTTCAAGTGGCGATGAATCCGGCGAACAAGAACCTCTCGCAGGAGGCGCGCAACAATCTGGTGATGAGCGAGATCGCGCAGGAGGAAAAACGCATAGGGTTGGACCAGCCGATTGCGGTTCGAACCTTCCGTTACCTGTCCAACGCTTTGGTGCTCGACCTTGGGCGTGCTGTCAACATGACCAGCGACAGCGGTTCCAAAACGGTGCGGCTCATCATTCTCGAGCGCCTGCCCTCGACATTATTGCTGATGGGGACATCGAATCTCTTCCTCTTTTTCTTTGGGATTTTCTTTGCGCTCTCCCTTTCCAGAAACTATGGAAATTTCTGGGACAAGCTGGTGGTTGCCTTGTCACCCACCTCTGCAGTACCCCCCTGGTTCTATGGGATCTTCCTTATTTTGATCTTTGCCGCTATTTTTAAAGTCCTTCCCTTTGGCGGCATGGTGGATGCCCCTCCCCCAGATAATCGCTTTGAATATTCATTGAGTGTTTTGAAACACTTGATTTTGCCCGGCTCTTCCCTTGTTCTGGCTTCTTTCTTCCTGAGTATTTTCAACTGGCGCACGTTCTTCCTGATCTACTCCAGTGAAGATTATGTGGATATGGCAAAAGCCAAAGGGTTGGCGGCGCGCGACATTGAACGCAGCTATATACTTCGCCCCACCCTCCCCACCATTATTACGAATTTTGCCCTGTTGTTGATCGGTTTGTGGACGGGCGCGATCATTACGGAAACTGTCTTCCTCTGGCCCGGACTTGGACGCACGATCTTCCGCGCCATCGGTTTGTACGATACCCCGGTGATCGTAGGCACGACCATTATTTACGCATATCTGCTTGCCATCACGGTTTTCCTGCTGGATTTCGTTTACGCGCTCGTGGACCCACGGGTAAAAGTCGGCGGCAGCAACTAGGAATTTCGCATGAGCTCATTCAAAAGAAACCTTCAGGAAATTCTAAAATACCCATCTGCTATTGCAGGATCTCTGATCATTCTGGCATTGGTCATTGTCGCGGGGATCGTCATTACGACCATCCCCTATTCCGAGGCGATCCGTTTGTGGCGCGGCGGCGAGGATGTCTGGTATGCCAACCCGCAATATGCGCCCCCCGCGTGGATCAACTACTTCCGTAGTGAAAAACTCCCTGTCTCCTTTGCGTTGGACAGCTTTGAATCTGACGGGGAACAGGTCGTTACAACTTTTGAAGATGTGGATGGAACCACCTCCCGGACCAATATAACCTACACCTTTGATTTTCAGGCTGATGTGGTTCCGCAGGAAATATCGCTTTACTTCGACGCAACATATGAATCGAAACAACCGTTTGCATCGATACTGTGGGTCACCCCGGACGGCAGGGAGATCCGCATTGGCGATTTCGGTGTGGATAAACAGAGGACATATCGCCTCTCTCAAGACGAGAAATTGAAGCGCCGCCTCGGCGGGGTTCCCCCAATGGACGGCTTGTTCGCAGACCCCAACTCTGAATCGGGCAAACCATTGAAAGGCACATATCAACTGCTCATCGAAAGCGTTGCCTTTGAACCCGGGTCGACCCTGCATGCAGAATTCGTATTTTTTGGGCAAGTGTACGGGCTGGCTGGCACCGATCATCAACGCCGCGACCTGACGCTGCCCCTCCTGTATGGAGTGCCGATCGCGCTGGCATTCGGTTTGCTGGCTGCGCTTGGGACCTCCATTATGACGATGATCATTGCAGCCATCGGCGCCTGGTATGGCGGTTGGGTGGATGAATTGATCCAGCGCATCACAGAAGTCAACTTGGTGCTGCCCTTCCTTTCCATTCTCATCATGGTGGGAACTTTCTATTCCCGCAGTATCTGGACGATCCTGGGTGTGACCGTGTTGTTGAGTATTTTTACCGGCGGCATCAAGGGCTTCCGCGCCATCTTTTTGCAGGTAAAAGAATCGGCGTATATCGAAGCGGCTCGTGCCTATGGGTCCAGCGACACGCGCGTGATCTTCAAGTACCTCATCCCGCGCATGATCCCGCTGTTGATCCCGGGATTGGTTTCTTCCGTGCCAGCCTTCGTTTTTCTTGAGGCTTCGCTTGCCATTCTCGGCTTGGGCGACCCCGTCCTGCCGACTTGGGGGAAGATCATCAACGATGCGCAGACGAACGCCGCATTATACAAAGGTCTTTACTACTGGGTGTTGGAACCCGCTGTTCTTCTGATGATCACCGGCTTGGGTTTTGCCATGCTCGGCTTTGCGTTGGACCGAATTTTCAATCCCCGTTTGCGAGGTATATAGGTTATGTCGAAGGACACATTGTTGCGCATTGAAGATCTGGTCCTCCATTTCAAAACTCAAAAGGGAAGCGTCCGTGCTGTAGACGGCGTTTTCTTTGAATTGGCTCACAAGGAAGCCGTTGTGGTCCTTGGCGAATCCGGGTGTGGAAAGAGCTCTCTTGCAAAGGCGATCTTGCGCCTTTTGCCCCGTAACATCGACAAGTACACTGGCAAGATCTATCTCGAAGGCGATGAGATCATGGGGATGGAAGATGAGGATTACCGTCAGAACGTCCGCTGGGTGCGTATGTCTCTCGTCCCGCAGGCTGCGATGAACGCGCTCAACCCCGTTCTCAAGGTGGGCGATCAGGTGGCGGAACCGATGATGATCCACCATGGCGTCAAAAAAGAGGAAGCTCTTGTGCAGGCGGCAAAGATGTTTCAGCATGTGGGGGTGCCGGTTGACTTCCTTGACCGCTACGCTTTCGAATTGAGCGGTGGTATGCGCCAGCGTGTTGCCATTGCTATGTCTCTGGTGACCGCGCCCGCCCTCGTAATTCTGGATGAACCCACCTCCGCCCTGGATGTGTTGACACAGGCGAACATCTTCAATGTTCTCAAGCGCCTCAAGCAGGAACTGGAAGTCAGCTTTGTATTGATCACGCACGACATCGCCACCTCGAGCGAACTCGCCGACCGTGTGGCGGTGATGTACGCCGGTCAGATCGTGGAAGTGAGCGATGCGCACCGCTTCTTTGCGGAGCCGCTGCATCCCTACTCGCGCATGTTGATGGCAAGCGTGCCGCGCCTGCGCGCCAACACCGAACCGGAGTTCATCACCGGTCAGCCCCCGAGCCTTTTGGACCCGCCAAAGGGCTGTCGTTTTGCTGATCGCTGCCCCAAGCGCTTCGCAAAATGCTCCGAGGAACCACCCGTCGTAAATGTGGATGGAATTCAGGTCAAGTGCTGGCTGTACACATCCTAGTTTGTGTGGGATAACATTCGAAACGAGGTCTACAAGACATGACAGACAAACAGAGAGATGTGCTCCTCTCCATTCAGGATTTGCACGTTTGGTTCGAATTGCGCCGCTTCGGTTTTGGACACGCAGGATACGTCAAAGCGGTGGATGGCGTGACCTTTGACCTGCATTTTGGCGAGACCATCGCCATTGTGGGTGAAAGCGGCTGTGGCAAGACCAGTTTGATGAGAACGATCCTTGGTTTGAACAAGCCGACCAAGGGCAAGGTGGTGTTCGAAGATTTGGACGTGGGCGCGTTGCGAGGCGAAGCCCTCCGTCAATATCGCGCAAAGATCGGGTATGTTCAACAGGACCCGTTCGGTGCGCTCGCGCCCTTCATGAATGTGCAGCAGATCCTTGAGGAACCCCTGCGTATTAATGGAGTCAAAGATGCGCAGGAACGTGAACGCCGCGTCCGCAAGGTGATGGAGGAAGTGAAACTCACCCCGGTGGATGACTTCCTTCACAAGTACCCGCACATGCTCAGCGGCGGTCAGCAGCAGCGTGTGGTCATTGCCCGCGCGATCATCCTTGAGCCGCAACTGGTTGTGGCGGATGAGCCGGTTTCCATGTTGGATGCTTCGGTGCGCGTGGAGATCCTAAAACTTCTGCGCGGCTTGCAGGAAAAGTATCACATGGCGGTCATCTACATCACCCATGACCTTTCCACGGTGCGGTATTTTTCCGAGCGTGTGTTCGTGATGTATGCCGGAAACGTGGTGGAGAAGGCTCCTGTCAATTCCATCGTTCACAACCCGAAACATCCGTATACTGCCGCGTTGATGGACGCCACGTCTGACCCGGATGCGAACAACGCGCTGACCTTCCGCGAACTGCCCCCGGGAGAACCGCCCAGCCTTGTGAATCCTCCCCCGGGATGCCGCTTCCATCCGCGTTGCCCCAAGCGGATCGAAAACCTGTGCGAGGTGGAGGAGCCGTATGACCTCCCGGCGGATGATCATCTTGTTGCCTGTTGGTTGTACAAATGATCCTTGAACATCCTGAACGGTTGATCGTCGCTGCGGTCTTCATGCTGCTGTTTGGGTGTGTGATGCCCTTCCTCATGGTGATCAAGGTGTTCGAATCGACGTTCTTTCTGAATTTTCTTTCCTATACCATGTCGGTGCTGGGATTGCTATTGGGTATCGTTGGCATTGCCATGATGCGCGCGCGCCGAAAGAAAAATTCGGATGACGATGATATGTATCGCTAAGATCGGGGGTTGATGTGTTCTTTTGCCGGTGACCGTCACGTACGGTCACCGGTTTTTTGTCGGTGTGATGCGGCTCACTGGGTGGGATTCTGTCTCCGGTCCGGTTTGTGGCGGGAATTTGTTCGATTCTTTGCTATAATGCATCAATCTTAATCCGGGAGTTCCTCCATGACCATTCAAAAGCCATTGCTGGAAGTCAAGAATCTGAAGACTTATTTTTATACGGAGGACGGTGTTGTCCGTTCTGTGGATGGTGTTGATTTTAGCGTTTACCCCGGTGAGGTGCTTGGTATTGTGGGGGAGTCTGGGTGTGGAAAAAGCGTGACGTCTCTTTCTGTCATGCGTTTGATCAGCCCGCCCGGCAGGATCGTCGAAGGTGAAATTAATTTTGACGGCAAAAACTTGGTGCAGGCGACCGAGGAAGAGATGATGCAGGTGCGCGGCAATCGCATCTCCATGATCTTTCAGCAGCCGCAATCTGCTTTGAATCCGGTGTTTCGTGCCGGTGACCAGATCTCGGAAGTATTGAACATCCATCAGGATTTTGGCAAGGAAGCCGGGCGCGAACGCGCGGTTGAATTGCTGAAGCTCGTGGGCATTCCCGAGCCGGAGCGCCGGGCAGATGCCTTCCCGCATGAGCTTTCCGGCGGGATGTCGCAGCGTGTCATGATCGCGATGGCGCTGGCTTGTGTGCCCGACCTGTTGATCGCAGATGAACCCACCACTGCACTGGATGTGACCATTCAGGCTCAAATTCTGGATCTGATGCGCGACATGAAGAAGCAGCTGGGTTCCGCTTTGATCCTCATCACGCATGATCTGGGCGTGATCGCCGAAATGGCGAACCGCGTGGCGGTGATGTACGCGGGTGAGATCGTGGAAGAGTCGCCGGTGTCGAACCTGTTCGATACCCCGCTTCATCCATATACAAAAGGCTTGATCGGGTCGATCCCGGTTCTGGGGGATGTGCGCGAGCGTTTGGATGTCATCCCCGGTTCTGTGCCGAATTTGATCAATCTACCCCCGGGATGTCGTTTTGCGCCACGCTGCCGTGCGCGGATCGAGAATAACCTTTCGATCTGTACCGAAAAACACCCGAACCTGACCGAAATTTCGGATGGGCACAAGGTGCGTTGCTGGCTTTATGAAAATGCCGAGGGGCATACTGCTCCGATGCGAGCCGGAAAATAACCCAAGGGATGAGACCATGATGAATACACAAGCGAGTAACAAGTCAGACCTTTTGGTGGTTAAGAACCTTGTCAAACATTTTCCGGTGCGTTCCGGTCTTTTACAGCGGACTTCGGCATGGGTCAAGGCGGTGGATAACGTCAGTTTTGTTGTGAAGCAGGGCGAAACACTTGGCATGGTGGGCGAATCTGGCTGTGGAAAGACGACCGTGGGGCGCACCATCCTCCGGCTGGTCGAGCCCACATCTGGCGAGGTTTCCTTTAATGGTCAGGATTTGACGAAGATGAATAACAGGGAATTGAAGCCCCTGCGACGCGATATGCAGATCATCTTCCAGGACCCCTACGCATCCCTGAACCCTCGCATTCCCATTGGCGAATCGGTGATGGAAGGCTTGCAGATCCACAATATCGGGCGCCCCAAGGAACGTTGGGAGATCGCCATTAACATGTTGAAGAAAGTGGGTCTCGAGGAATACCACGCGCGCCGCTACCCACATGAATTCTCCGGCGGACAGCGTCAGCGCATCGGCATAGCCCGCGCCCTGGCGTTGAATCCGAAGTTCATTGTTTGCGATGAACCGGTCTCTGCGCTGGATGTATCCATTCAGTCACAGGTGTTGAACATCCTCAAGGATTTGCAACAGGAGTTCGGCTTGACCTATCTGTTCATTGCGCACAACCTCAGCGTGGTGGAGCATATCTCAGACCGTGTGGCAGTGATGTACCTTGGCAAAATGGTGGAACTGACCGACCGCGAATCGCTCTACCGCGAACCGCTTCACCCGTATACCCGGGCTTTGCTTTCCGCCATCCCCGTTGCGCACCCGAGTCAGAAGCGCGAACGCACCATCCTTAAAGGGGATGTGCCCAGCCCGCTAAACCCGCCGAAGGGTTGCCGCTTCCACACCCGCTGCCCGATTGCAGTGGAGAAGTGCTCTCAGCAAGAGCCTGAATTCAAGGAAGTCCGACCAGGTCATTTTGTGGCTTGCTGGCTGGCAGAATAGCGGATTTAAACACCCAGACCGCCGGAAGGCGGTCTTTTTTTTATTTTCGGCGGGGGAAAGCTCAACATGGTTATAATTACCCCCATTCCATTTGGTCGAGTGGATTCAACAGCCGTTTCACTGACAGGTAGATATGAAAACAACCCGCATTATTTTATGGATGGTCGCTCCGATTTTTTTACTCGGATGTCTGGTCGGTCCGCAAACACCGACGCCAGCCCCGGCTGGCGAGACGCAACCACCTGAAGCCACGCCCACTCCGCTGCCAGCCGCCGCCACTTCCTTGACTGTTTGCCTGGGGCAGGAACCGAACAGTCTCTACCCCTTCGGCGAATTGAACTCCGCTGCGCACAGCGTGCTGGAAGGTATCTATGACGGACCGTTCGACACGCTTGGCTACGAATACCAGCCCGTCATTCTCAGCCAGATCCCGTCCTTCGAAAACGGCGACGCCCAGATCGGCTCCGTCAATGTCGAAGATGGTGATCTGATTCTGGATGCGGCAGGCTCCCTCGTCCGGTTGGAAGCGGGGGTCGAGTTCCGTCCCGCCGGGTGCCGCAGCGACGAATGCGTCGTCACCTACTCGGGGGAAGTCTCGCCTTCGATGGACCAGATGATCGTCACCTTCCGTCTGCGTCCCGATCTGACCTGGTCCGATGGTACGCCGCTCACCGCGGACGATTCCATCTTTTCCTTTGAACTGCACACCGAGGCGAAGATCAACCCCTTCCTGCTCGAGCGTACACAAATCTATGAAGCCGCCGATGAACAAACCCTGCAATGGTTTGGCATGCCGGGCTTCATAGACCCAACCTACTTCTTGAACTTTTGGCAGCCCGTACCACGCCATCTTTGGCAGGACTTCGAACCCTCAGAACTGCCAGATGTCGATATTGCCGCTCGCATGCCGGTCGGATGGGGACCTTTCATGATCGAAGAATGGACACCCAACCAACAGATCATCCTGACGAAGAATCCGTATTACTTCCGCGCTGAAGATGGATACCCAAAAACCGACCAGATCATCTTCCGCTTCACCCCCGACCCGGACATGGCTCTGTCCGAGTTGATCGCCGGACGCTGTGACATTCTCGACCCGACCATCAACCTTGAGAATCACGTCGGGTTGCTGCAAGAAATGGAGGCGACGGAACAGGCGCAGATATTTTTCACAACCGGCATGTCCATCGAATGGCTTGGGCTGGGGATCGTCCCTGCCTCGTACGATAACGGCATCGACCTGCGAACCGACCGCGCAGATTTTTTCAGCGACACCTACACCCGCCAGGGAATTGCCTACTGCCTCGATCGACAGTCGGTTGTGGATCACATCCTCTTTGGGTTGACCACCGTGCCTTCCTCCTATGTGCCGGTGGAACACCCTGTCTTCGATGAGGATGGTTCCGTGATCCCCTACGATCCTGAAGTGGGCATCTCCCTGCTCGAACAGGCGGGTTGGCTGGATGAGGACGATGACCCGTCCACGCCGCGCCGCGCCATCAATGTAAGAGGCGTTGCCTACAACCTGCCGCTGGAATTGACCTACTACACCACCAATTCCACCCAGCGCAGGCAGGTGACAGACATCCTCGAACGGTCGCTTTCTGAATGCGGCATTGGTCTCACCGTCGAATATCTCACGGCGAACGACCTGTATTCCGGCGGTTCGACCGGGTTGCTCTTTGGGCGTCAGTTCGATTTGGCAGAATATGCGTTGGGCGTGGATGGGATCGAACCTCCCTGCAGGTGGTTCCAGAGTTCCGAGATTCCCTCCGAGGTCAATGGATGGCGCGGGACGAACGTCACCGGTTTCAGCAGCGAGGAATATGATGCGGCTTGTCGCGATGCGGGGTTTTTCTTCCGCGATGAGACGGAATACCTGAACGCGTACCGCCAGACTCAGATCATCTTCGCTGACCAGCTGCCTGCCATCCCGCTCTTTTACCGCTTGCAGATCGCCGCCGCCAGACCAGATGTCTGCCAGTTCGATCTCGACCCAACCGCCGATCCGTTGTGGAACATCGAAGCCATTGGGTCCGGTGCCACCTGTCAAAATTGATTGGAGCCCAAAAGATTAACTTTGCTATAATCAGTTTGAGCATTTATTCAGAACGCATCTCTTTCTAAACGCCTTCTATTTCGGCGGAACAGGAAATTATGGATCGAAAAATTTTGCTTGTTGACGACCATCGGGAAGTCCTGCGACTCCTGCGCTCGTCGCTGGATTCGCTCAAGAACAAGGAAATCAAGATATATGAAGCGCCGTCGGGGGAGGAGGCGTTGCTTGAGTCCACGCGTCAGAAGATCGACCTGCTGGTCACTGATTTCAAATTGCCCGGCATGAGCGGCATCGAGTTGATGCATAAAGTGCGCGCCCGGCACCCCGAAGTGAAAGTCATCATCGTCACCGGAGTGACCGACCGCAAGACGCGCGACGAGATCTTAAACGCCGGAGCGCTCGCAATTTTCGACAAGCCGGTTCCCATGGCAGATTTTCTGGATGCAGTGGAGCGCGGGCTGGGATTGGTGCAAACCATCTTCCCGCCCGAAAAGCCCGGCGCTGAGATCGAAGAAGAGCGTCATTCCAGACTGTCGGACCTGCTCGCCAATTTCCGGCAGGATATCAAAGCCGACGCGGTGTTCCTGCTCAATGACCGTGGTCTCATTCAGGCGCGGACCGGCAAGCTGCACGACCCCAGCATGGAAGTCTCCCTGATCTCCACACTCATGGCGATCCACAGCGCCAGTCTCAAAGTGGCGCGTCACAACCGCCAGGAAAACCTGGATACTTATCATGTTTTCAGCGGCGGGGATCACGACATGCTTTTCATCCCGGTCACACCGTTGTATGCCCTGCTCGTTGCCGGAAACAAGCTCGCCACTGAAGACCGCATCCTGGAGACAGTGAGCGGTCTGCTCGCCTTGCGGACCCAGCTGGAAAAAGCGCTCAAATCCATGGGCGTGACCGGTGAGCTGAAGACCGTTGCAGAAACGCAAACAAAACCAGCTTCTAAAAAGCAGACGGATAAACTTGCCCAAGCCACTCCCGCCCCGGAGATGGAAGCCCTTCTCAGCCATGCGACCACCCAAAAGACCAAAGCCCAGAACGCGGATGATTTCTGGAATGAGGCTGCGCAGAAGCATGCCAATAAATCCGCCAACCCCGAAGTCATTTCATTCGAAGAGGCGCGAAAACTCGGCATCATTTCTGACGGGCAATAAAATTGTGATACAATTTTGCCCGCACTGGGGCATGGTGCAATGGCAGCACACCAGCCTTTGGAGCTGTGGATCTTGGTTCGAATCCAGGTGCCCCAGCCTGACCCGTCCGCGCTAGCGGACGATTTTCTCAAACGGGATTTGTAGCGGAGCACTTTGTCACCGCACAAATCCTGTTTTTATCTATGAGGTGAATTATGAAAATAACCGCCGTCCTCCTTGCCGCCGGGCAGGGCACGCGCATGAAATCCTCATTGCCCAAGGTGCTGCATCCTGTTGCGGGCAAGCCCATGATCTGGCACGCCCTGCAGGCGATTCAGCAAGCCACCACCGAAAAACCGGTCGTGGTGGTGGGGCATGGCGCGGAGGAAGTGACCACCTACCTCGGCGATTTGGCGCAGACCGTTTTACAGGAACCGCAGTTGGGAACCGGTCATGCCGTGATGCAGGTGGAATCGCTGCTCAAAGGGAAGACAGATCTGGTCGTTGTTTGTTATGCAGACATGCCGCTATTACGCGGCGAGACTTTGCAAAAACTGGTCGAGGCGCAGAAACAGAACAAGGGACCGATGACCATGCTCACGGTCATTGCAGACGACCCGCGCGGGTTTGGTCGCATCATCCGCAAGGCAGATGGCTCTGTCGAAGCCATCGTCGAGGAGTATGTCGCCACGCCTGAGCAGGCGAAGATCAAAGAACTGAATGTGGGCGGCTATTGCTTCGATGCGATATGGCTTTGGGATGCCCTGCACCGCATTCCTAAAAACCCGAAAAAAGGCGAATATTATTTAACCGACACGGTTGAACTGGCAACCGCGGATGGTTTGTCGGTGCAGCCGATGGTAATGGACGATCTCGAAGAGATCATCGGCGTCAACACACGTGTGCATCTTTCGGAAGTGGAAATTGCCATGCGCAGGCGCATCAACCGCGACCACATGCTTAACGGCGTAACGATGATCGACCCCGCTTCAACCTACATTGAAGCGGGCATCCCCATTGGGCGGGATACCACGCTGATGCCGAACACGTACCTGCACGGCAAGACCGAGATCGGCGAAGGCAATTTGATCGGACCGAACAGCATCATCCGCGACTCGAAGATCGGCAATCACTGCAAGGTTCTCGCTTCGGTCATGGAAGGCGCCATCCTCGAAGATGAAGTGGATATGGGACCGTTTGCACGCCTTCGCAAGGGCGCGCATTTGGGCAATCACGTCCACATGGGGAATTTCGGCGAAGTGAAGGATTCCTATCTTGCCGACGGCGTAAAGATGGGACACTTCTCCTACATCGGCAACGCGCAGATCGGGGCGAACACCAATATCGGCGCCGGGACGATCACCTGCAACTACGATGGCGAGAAAAAACATCCCACCGAGATCGGCGAGGATGTCTTTATCGGCTCTGATACGATGCTGGTCGCTCCTTTGAAGATCGGTACAGGTGCGCGGACGGGGGCTGGTGCCGTGGTGACGAAAGATGTCCCTGAGGATACGTTGGTGGTGGGCATGCCCGCCCGTGCGATCCGGAAATTTGAACGAAAGACAAAAAGCAAATAAACAGGCAAATGCCATGACAAAAGAAGAAAAACAAGCCCTGATCGACCTTGCAAATGAAGCCCGCCGCCGTGCATATGTCCCGTATTCTCATTATCCGGTTGGGGCGGCGCTGCGTACCAAAAGCGGACGTTTGTACACGGGCGTAAATGTGGAAAATGCCGCCTACCCGCAGACCATGTGCGCCGAACGCGTTGCCATCTTTAAAGCCGTCTCCGAAGGGGAAAGCGAGTTCGAAGTCATTGCCGTGGTTACCAACAATGGCGGCTCGCCCTGTGGTGGATGCAGGCAGGTAATGGCGGAGTTCGGATTGGATACCATCGTCCTGATGGCAAACGGACAGGGCGAACTGGTAAAGGAAGCCACTGTTAATGAACTGCTGCCTGAAGCGTTTATCCCGAAGCATCTGGTGGTTTGAGATCACGGCGCACGTTTTCCAGATGATGTGACCCGTAAAACGGAAAACACTTTCGCATGACAGATTTTCGTTCCTTGCGCGCTTCGGCTGTTGTCCTCCGCCATTCCAATTGGGGCGAAGCGGATAGATTGCTCACGCTTTACACCCGTGAGCAGGGCATGGTGCGTGCCCTGGCAAAAGGGGCGCGCAAAGTCACCTCGCGCAAAGCAGGACATCTCCAGCCGTTTACTCACATCACCGTTCAACTGGCAAAGGGACGCGACCTGCTCATTGTTACACAGGTCGAAACGATCAACGCCTTTCTGCCGCTGCACGATGACCTGGTCAAGACCAGTTATGCCGCCTACGTAGTGGAGCTGCTCTTGCGCTTCTCTTATGAAGACGAAGGCGCAAACCCCTCGATATTTAAGTTGCTGGTGGATACGCTGGCACGCATTGAAAAAGAATCCGATTCCTGGGTGGCTGTCCGATATTATGAAATGCGACTGTTGGATGGGGTGGGGTTTCGACCGCAGCTATTCGAATGTGCCAATTGCGGAAGGGGGATTTTGGCGGAAGATCAATTCTTCTCGTTCACGGCGGGCGGAGTCATCTGTCCGCGTTGCGGGGAGGGGGTGCGGAATCTGACGAAGATCTCGCTTGAGGCGCTCAAGTATTTGCGCCACTTCCAAAGGTCAAGTTATAAAGACGCTTCACGCGCATTGCCCAGCCCCGAGGTCCGGAAAGAAGCGGAGGCGCTCATGCAGGGCTACTTCGCTCACACGTTGGAACGCGGGCTGAATACGCCCGGTTTCATCAAGAAGATCAAACCATAAAAGAAGCGGATGGCTAATCACCATCCGCTTTCTTGTTCTTTTTCTTGATCTTCTGCCGCATGGTTTTGCTGAGCGGCTGTGTGTCGATGGGGGTGGATGCCGAGATGGCATCGGACGCGAACCCGAACCGGCGCAGGGTGATGCGATGCACCCAACTGAGCAGCGCCTTTGCCGAAAACTCCTCTTCGTATGGGATCGCGACCGTGGTGTTGTTTTCAATGGCAGCACGCAGATCATGCGCGGTCTTGCCGGGGAACTCGGTATGCGCGCCGCCCACCGCCCAATAGATATGCGCATCGCTTGACCCGATCTTCGCCAGCGGCAAATACACGGAGAGTTTACGCGCCACCTTGTCGAAATTCTGTGTGCCCATGTTGTATGTTTCCATGCCCTTGAGCACGGCTTTCGCATGGGGGTTGGCGAGCGCGCCAAGCACGGCTTCCATCGAAAGGCTGTTGGGCAGGTTGTTGAACGGATGCGGTGCAATGGCAATACCACCTTGATCGCCGATGTGACTTAACGTATCGACCAGCGACAATCCCGATGGCGGTAGTTTGTTGATGAATAAAGCCACCAGGTGTCCATCGCTCGTGGCGACTTCCGCCGCGGGAATGGCTTCGAGACCATAGTTGGGCGCAAGTTTTACGGCTTCGAGCGAGCCGCGCAATTCATCGTGATCGGCAATGGCGATCACATCCAAACCGACATCCGCCGCCTGCTTGAGGATCCCTCGAACGGTTGTAGTTGCATCTGGAGAATAGATGGAGTGGATGTGGATATCTGCGGTGCCCATGGCTGCCTTGCTTTATTTTCCCAGTGGAATTCGTTGGCTCCAGTTTAACACAAATATCCATGCAACCAAAAGAACGATCGGTTTCAACAAACGCCACAGCAGGATCTGAAACCAGCGCCACTTAAGGGAATAGATGACCTGCGTGATCAGCCAGCGGACGAACAAAGTTTGACCAAGTCCGCTTCGCGCCACCCGACGCCTGTACCCATTGAATGAAAATTCGCCACGCTGAAACGACTCTGCGATCTCCTGGGCGGCAATCACTCCATAGCCCAGAGCCATGCTGATGCCCTCGCCGAAGATCGCATCTGCGCCGACGGCATCACCGACCAGCAGCACACGCGGCATGGACATTTTGTTCCAAGGGCTGTACCAACGGATGGGATGACCTTTGATCTCGTAGTCGTTCAGATCGAACCCGTGGCGTTCCATTTCATCGGCGAGTGGCTGCCTCAATGCCGGTCGTTTTTGATCTGCGAGCAGGTTCGTATCATAGACACCCCAGCAGCGCATCGGCGTACCTTTCACTTGTGTTGGGAAATCCCACACATACCCGGCGATGTTATCGGGCACAGGGAAGAAATCGAAGAATGCGACTTGCCGCCTCTCAGCCTCTTCTGTTTTCGCAAGATACTTTTGGGGTAGGGCGGGGGTCAACACTTCCAACACTCGCGCTGTATACACCGGGTCATTGGGGAAGATACTGCGCCGGGTGATGCCGTTCGAGCCGTCTGCGCCGACGACGATGGATGCGCGAAAGTTGCCCTGGTCAGTTTCAACGGTCACGCCTGATTCGTCAGGTGTGACCGTTTTGACCGAAACACCCTCTCTGATCTCTAATCCTTGGATCTTCGCCTTTTTCGCCAACCAGTGATCGAACTCATCGCGCCGGATCACGCGGATGGCGTGACGCCTGGGCACGCGTACGCTGAGCCCTTTACCGGCGAAGTCAAAGCGGACTTCACGTGAATCTGTGTGCGGGACTTCGCGCACATCCAGCCCGAGAGACTCAAGGATTCGTTCCGCGTCAATGACCAAGCCGCCGGCGCAAAGTTTCAGGCGTGGATACTGCTCCTTTTCGAGGATCAAGATGCGGGGAATCAGATGCGGTGCGAACTTTGCAAGGTGCAGCGCGGTGGAGAGTCCGCTGGGTCCGCCGCCGATGATGAGAATATCGTGGCTTGGCATATCCTTTTCCATTTCCTTATTGTATAAAAAAACAGAGCATTCGAAAATGCTCTGTTTAACCCTTGCGCCACCGAGGAGGGCGGCGGCGCAATACTTAATCCGCTGCGGCGGGGGCGGGGATGGGTTCGACCTTGCCTCTCCAGAAGAACGACCAATACATGAGGACAGAGATGGTGTAGAGTGTGATCGTGCCGATGAAGGCTGGGGCGAATCCGTATTGGACTTGGAGCCAGCCGCTGATGGTGGGGCTGAAAGCCCAGCCGAAGTTCCATGCCATGCTGGTGAGGCTGGCAACCGTGGCGCGCCCGGAAGGCTCGACGTGTTCCATCACAAAGGTCTGGTAGACCGGGCTGCTCATGTTCATTAGCGCGAGGCGGATGTAGTACGTTGCGGCGCCGACCCAGAAGATGGGAGAGAAACCAAGCAGGATCAGGAATGGGATGGAAAGCGCCTGTGTGATGACGACGACCTGAATTTTCCCGAAGCGGTCTGCCAGCGGCGGTGCGATGAGCAGACCAATGCCCATCGCCAGCGAGCCCCACGCGAAGAGCGTGCCAATGACCGGGTCCGGCTGGTTGTGGACGACGCGGAAAAAGACGTTCATGAACGGCATGATGAGCCCCGCGCCGATGGATGTGATGAGCATGGGCAGGACGAGTTTTGTCAGCAAGCCGGGGTTCTTTGCCGCGTATTGGAAGGGTGCAAAGACCGCGCGCTGGCTGCGGGCGATCTGCGGTGATTTGATGAAGATCAGCGGCAGGATGGCAAGCGCCGCGCCGATGCCGGATATGAGGACTGAATTGCCGTAGGCAACGCTGCTGGTGGCGGAGACGTTCTGAGCCTGACCGATCCATGTGGGCAGGTAGCCGCCGAGCCAGCTGCCGACGGATGCCATTGTCATTTGCAAGCCCTGACCGAAGCTAAAGAGGTAGGTGCGTTCCTTCTCGTCGCTGTTTTCCATCAGGAAGGGAGACATGGTCACGCCTGCGAGGCTTTGGGCAATGCCGGAAACGACGTTCATGGCGTAGAGCGAGGTTTCCGTTTGCCAGAGCGCCATTGCGAGGATCGATATACTCAACAACACCCCTGAGAGGATGAGCGAACCTTTGCGCCCGATCATGTCGGCGAGGTAGCCCATGGGAAGGGCGGCGAGCAGGGCGACGAAACTGCTGGTGGTGATGAGGTTGCCCAGTACCGATTCGTCGAAGCCGAGGCTGAGGGCGTAGAAGTTGAAGATGAGTCGGAAGACGCCCATCACCGCTCCGGTGATGATGACGTTGAACAAATAAAGTCGCGCATTCGGTTTGAAGGCGCGGACGTGGGAACCGTATTCGTTTAAGATACGGAAAGGTCTTGGAACGTTCGAAATTTTCGGGTTCATGCGGGTTCTTTGACGGGTTCGTTTTCCAAAAATGTATTCAGGTTTTCGTACACAGCGGTAAGCGCCTGCCTGCGGACGGTGTAGCGGTTCTCTTCGTGCAGGAGGGCAAGCTCCACCAGACCGGCAAGACGTAATTCCTTGAGGTGATGCGTCACCGTTGGAGGGCGAAGTTGGAGGCGGCGGGCGATCTCGGAGGGGGTGAGGCTTTCATTGGTGAGGTAGCGCAGGATCTTCAAACGGGTGGGGTCGGCAAGCGCCTTGAGCGTGCGTACCAGACCGTCGGGCACGGTTTCGCCGGGGATGACAGACATATCTGCGGGGCGCGCGCCGAAGAGCAGGATCATGGTGTCGTTGTCCAGCTTTTCGAAGAAGACCAGCGGCGTCGTCCAAAAGGCGGGGGCGATGATGAACTTCGGTGAATTGAACTCATCACCGACCTGCAAACCCTGCGTGAGTTCGGCGAACAGATCTTCAAAACTCAGGGTGGCGGCAAGACTCTGGGCACGTTCCAACCCAGCCCGAAGCGCGGGTTCGATGCGCTTTTCCTCCTCCTCAAAAAATGCCTGATGGTAGGATTGCAGCGCGGAGAGAAATCCCTCGCCCAGTTCCTCGGGTTTGCTCCACCAATCAAGCGCGCGTTCGATGCCGTCTTTTTTGAGGGTATGTTTTTTGCCGAAGATCCGCACGAAGAATTCGCTGTCTTCCGGTTTCCACTTTCCCTGGTGTGCAACGCGGATGAGGATTTCGTTCATGCGGGCGTGCTTTTCCTGAGTCTCCTTGTCGTCGTACTCGCAGACTTCCTCCACCTGCTGCAAAGTGAGCATGCGTTGGGCGGGCGGAATCTGTTTGAGCGCCCAGAGCGCACTGATGGCGTCTTTGGGTGCGGGGAGGGTGGAAAGCCATTTGAGCGGCACGCCCGTAATGGGGAACACCTCCTCCAAAAGTTTGCGTTCGGCAGCCGGAATGCGCGAGCGGACTCCGGCTGCGTAGGATGGGCGGATGCCGAAATAGTCGGGTTCGTGTAAAACATGCAAACTGACGAACAATTCGTATGCCGTGCCAAAATCCCAAACGATGGAGGGGGTGATGTGGTTTGTCATGGTATCTGCCAGCGTGCTCCTTTGTTATTTGCTCAATTTCCTGCCGATCGAGATCAGGGTTTCGCCCGTGCTGCGTTCGATGGTCTCATTGAAAGGCGGGACGTGTTTGAAAAGCATGCCAAGCGAGATGAGCGCCTGACCGGTCTGGCGGGTAAAAATACTCCGCGTGGAGGGTTCCACGTTTGAGGAGGTGCGGGGGGAGACCTTTTTTTCTTCCATAACCTGTTCGCAAGTTTGTGTAGACATGGCTGCTCTCTCCTGTAAAATGTTAGGCAAATGCCTGTCTTAGACCGATGTCTAATTAGATAATAGTCTAATTTAGACGGTTTGTCAAGTACCCTTATTAGGAAATTAGGGTCAGAGGTGGTTTTTTGCTCATAGTTGTATAATTCTCTTAGTTTTCCCCACCCCAACGTTATAAAAGCCCGCTTTATCGAAAGGATGGCAATATGCTGCGCAAAATACTGGTCGGTTTTTTGATCGGATTCAGTTCGATCCTTTTTACAGCAAGTGTGATCGGCGTCATCCTGAGTTGGGCATACAACACGCCGCTGACAGAGGAAGCCCTCACGCGCCTGCATGACATCGATGTGGAATTGGAGACGGCGGAAATCACCCTGAAAAATTCCAAGGTGGAGCTGGAACGGACGCTGCGCATCGTAGACCAGACCGAAGCGGCTCTTGGTCAATTTACCCAGAACGACCCCGAAGGCTTTTTCAAAGACGTTCAAACCACGCTGGATGATGAATTGCTGCCGGAACTGGAGACTGCCCGCGAGCGGCTCATCTCTGCGCGCGACACGCTCGAAGACATCCGCGTTACGCTCTTCGGCTTGAACCTGGTGCCGTTCCTGCAGATCAACATCCCCGACAAAATTTTGACCGACCTGATCGACTCCGCCGATGCATTGGAAGCGGAGATCGGCGGCGTGAGCGAACTCGCCAAAAAGGCATCGGTTTTGCTTGATGATGCCGCTTATCTCTTGGGTGGTGATTTCAGCGAAACGAGAGACAGCCTTGTGTTCTTTCTGAATGAGATCGACATCTACCAGGAAAAGGTGACCGGCTGGCGCGAACAGGTTGCGACGGTGACCGAAGGATTGCCCGGCTGGCTCGATCTCGCTTCTTTCCTGCTGACGGTTTTTCTGCTGTGGTTTGGCTTTTCCCAACTCGGGCTGATCCTGCACGGGCTGAACCTGTGGCGTGGGAACGATCCGCTGCTGCCGGTGAGGGAAATGTTCAGGAAACCGCAACCCGTCAAAACGTCGGAGTGAAGCGGTTTTATATCAGGCAGATTTAAGGGGGTGTTTTGGGGCGGTTTTTGTTTGTTCGGTTGTATAATTCCACCGGGTTCTTAAAGATTGATTTCATCGCGGTGGATACTATGACAAAGAAATCTGACAATCGAAAAGACAAACCAGTTGTGTCATCTGATGATGATATCGAGATCAGCGGCGACGTGAATGACAGTGTCGTTATTCATGGCGATGGCAATGTGATCCATATCGTCGAAGCCGATGATGATGAACCCTCGGGGAAAGAACCCGATGTGGATGGGAAAAAGAAATCCAACACTGCCATCATCGTGGCATTGATCGGTTTGCTGGGGACGATCATTACGGTGGTGACGAGTTTGGCTGAGAACGGTGTGTTCGCCCCGCCTACGCCTACTTCTCTGCCTGCGATTGTTTTTACCGAAACCCACCTGCCCACCAGCACGCCAACCGATACGCCGACCCCCGAATGGACGGAGACCCCGATCCCTGCGACTGAGACGCCGATTCCCCTGACTGCCACGGCTGTGCCGGTTGCCTTGGGCGAGGATTGGGTTGCGGGTTGTGTCAGTAAATTATGGGTGCCTTATCCTTCCACGGTCACGTTGACCGACCGTGGTAATGGCTGCTGGCGTGAACCGGTCAACAATTTTTCGGCGGAAAATGGCGATCTGGATTTTCTCTATGAGCGCAACGGACGCGGCTCGCCGGAAATTTTCGGTTTGTTCGCCCCCCTGCCTGATAGCGGCACGTTGACGCTGACCATCCGCTTGAGCGACCTGAACAATGCCGATCTGTGGATGGGGGTGTTCGCCGAGCCGGATGTGACCTCGAAGGGGTTGCTGCTTGCCATCCCGAACGGTGATGTGAAGAGGCGGACAGTTCTGCATAAAGACCCGGTCACTTATGAAACCATTCAGGGGACGGTCTCGCTGAATCAGGGCAATGGGTATTCGATTTCATTTGTCTTTACAGACCTTTACGTCCGTGGACGGGTGAACCCCAATGTCTATATGACGAACCAGTTCCCTTTGCAAACAGATACCAAATGGCTTTTCCTCGGGTACAAGGGACTGAACGGTTCCTATCGCATCGAAGGGACGTTCCTGAACTTCACGCTGACTCCGTAGGTGGATATGCCTGAACCCAAACGCCCCCTTAAAGTCTTGTTATGTGAATCTCACGTTCGTGGATGAAAGATACCATGACCCAGGTCTTCATTTCCTACTCTCGCAAGGATATCGCTTTCGTTGAGCAGCTAGCTGATGACTTGAAGATTGCTGGGTTTGATGCATGGTACGATCTCTCAGGGTTAGAAGGTGGTTCGCGCTGGAATGAGGAAATCGAAAGGGCGATCAAGACGAGCCAGTATTTTGTTGTAGTGTTATCCCCAGACTCAATAGATTCAATTTGGGTAAAAGAAGAGATTTTTTACGCGTTTAATCTTAAAACAAAGATTGTCCCGTTAATGTATAGACCCTGTGTTGTCCCCTTGGGACTCAACACAGTTAATTTTATTAATGTTCAGGAAAAAAATTATCAGAAGAACTATAAAGAGATTTTGCGCGCTTTGGGTTTAGGTCGCAGTGAACGGGAAGAGGCAGAGAGAATCTTTCTTGAGGGTCTACAGGGACAAAAGGAATCAAATGTAAAGTCAGAGATTGGAAAGAAGGAAGATAAATTCCTCCCTGTAAAACCAAAGTTGGAGTGGAAAATTGTCTATTGGTTGATTGGAATTACTGTTATTACAATAGGAAGCATATTTCTCTACTTTACAAACAGGTACCTAAATACGGTAGAACCGACACCCGAAGATGGTCAGACACAAGTTATTAATACTTCAACTTCTACTAAAACGGCTGAGCCAACCGCAACGCATACACATACGGTTACCCCATCACCTACCATGGGCATCGGTTCCACTATGATCGGTGTAGATGGAATGACTTTGCTTTATGTCCCTGCTGGGGATTTCAAAATGGGATCAAACGATCAGGCATCGGATTATTCGTCAGATAATTACCCGCAATTTGATTATTATCTTGATTCTTTTTGGATTGATCAGACTGAAGTAACAAATCAGCAATATGCAATGTGTGTTTCAGACGGAAAATGCAAACTTCCATTGCTTCTAAATTCTCCCAGGCGCTCAAGTTATTACTTGGATACTAGATATGAGGATTTTCCAGTAATCTATGTAGAATGGGGGATGGCGCGCGCTTATTGTGAATGGGCTGGGCGTCGCCTGCCCACTGAATCTGAATGGGAAAAATCTGCCCGTGGAACCGATGGTAGGATCTATCCGTGGGGAAATGATGAACCGATTTCGAATTTTTTGTTAAATTTCAATAATTATGGGGGAGATACCAGTGTAGTTCGAAGTTTTTCCCGAGGGAAAAGTCCATATGGAGCATATGATATGGCTGGAAATGTTTGGGAATGGACAAGTAGCCTTTATATGCTTTACCCTTATGAATCTGATGATGGGCGCGAAGATCTTTTGGCCACTCGGGAAAGAGTATTGAGAGGCGGATCCTGGTACTTTAACCCTGATAATAAAGGTATGTCGATATTCCGTTACGGCGTTATCTCAGATCCAAATTATCTTGTCCGCTCTGATGTTCGCAGCTTTGCTTCTCAAGACGGTATGGGACCAACTTCACCTGAAGGACTTGGTATTGTGGGTTTCCGTTGTGCCAAGGATGCGCCATAATGACCGAAACGAAGTGCCCCCCTCAAAGTCTTCCTCTGCCATATCATCCCCTTGTGGGACGCCCACGGATACCCATTCTGGGCACAAGCCGTGACGCCGTCCGCGCCCATACCCACAGTGCCTGATAAACGATGGCGTGAATTCATAAAATTTATTTTAGCCAGAGTATGAAATTCGATCCACAAAAACATCATCGCCGGTCCATTCGTTTGAAGGGATTTGATTATTCGCAGGCAGGCGCGTATTTTGTGACCATTGTGACATGGCAAAGGGAATGTCTATTTGGGGATGTGGTGGATGGAGAGATGAATCTAAACCGCCACGGATATATCGTCCGCGATGCGTGGTTTGATCTGAGAAATCATTATCGACATGTGGAATTGGGGGCATTTGTAATTATGCCAAATCATGTGCATGGGATCATTGTATTGACCGATGATGGTAGGAGTAGGTCTTCCGCATCTGGCGGGACGAATTCGCCAACGGGTAGGGGCGAGTCTTTCACGTCAGGCAATACAACTTTGCCTGACGGTTTGAATTCTGGCGCAGTACCATTGCAAAACAAACAGACTCGCCCCTACGTTGTTAAACCCAAACCCCGCCATGATCTGCCAGAAATCGTTCGCGCCTTTAAATCATTTTCTGCAAAACGAATTAATCGTTTACGTCGCACGGACGGAATCCCCGTCTGGCAGCGCAATTATTACGAGCGCATCATCCGCAGCGAACGCGAAATGAAAAACATCACCAAATACATCGAGACCAATCCATCCCGGTGGGACAATGATGACGAAAACCCTGTGAAACCCAACTCGTAGGGGCGGGTCTCACAGGCTGGGCAGGACTATCTCGCCTGACCAACTCTATCTGCAGGCATGGACAATGTGCCAACCGTAGGGGCGGGTCTCTCATTTCGGGCGGACAATTACGCCTGACAATATCCTCGCAGGCATGGACGGCTTGCCGTCCAACCAGACTCGCCCCTACGTTCCCGTCGTATAATACCCCCATCGCGGACAAAACATGACCCAACCCAAACGCCCCCTCAAAGTGCCATACCATCCCCTTGTGGGACGCGGATACCACTTCGTGGCACAAGCCGGGACGCTGTCCGCGCACTGTACACCTGCTTGACCAGCAACGGCGTGAAACACTCGGATATAGGATGGATATAGGATGGATATAGGAAGATTATGGGATATAAGCGATAATGTTTCACGGTTTGTCAGACAAGTTCTGATCTAAAAACAGCCAGCCCACTAGTGGACTGGCTGTTTTCTATACACTCGCCAAACTAAATCCCTTTGGCATTTCATCCCACGTTCTGCCTTCAAGTACTCTTCCGGCTCTCTTCTTTTGCACGCCGCCCCATTGCTTGAAGAAAAATGGGACATTCGCCTTTACGCACTGATTCCGAATGTCCACCACCCACGCCGGGTCGAGCGGACGTGCGCCGGGACCCGATTCGCCGCCCACGATTGCCCAGTGAATGCCTTTTAGGTTGAGCTTGTGCAGCGGACCGAGTAACGGCTCCAGTGACAGGAATTTTGTTTTCGCGCCTGTTCTTCGCAGATGGTCGATGCGGAATGTGTAATCCTGATTTTCCACGCTGACGCCCATCCATACATTGTCGGGCCAGTCAATTTTGGGACTTAGCTCTTCCAGCCGTTCAGCGCGTTTGGTGAGCACTTGGAACGTATGCCAATGAGCGCGACGCATGACGTCGAAGACTTCCAGCACAAATTCAACAGGGACATCTTTGTGGAACAGGTCGCTCATGGAATTGACGAAGATGACCTGCGGCTTTTTCCATTCGAGCGGTTTTTCGAGGGCGTTTTCGTGCAGGGTGAGTTTAAAGCCGTTGCGGTAATTGGGTTGCCCCATCGCCTGCAAGCGTTTCGCCATGCGTTCGGCATAACAATGCTTGCAACCGGGACTGATCTTGTTGCAGCCCGTCAAAGGATTCCAAGTGGATTCTGTCCACTCGATTCCTGAATGTTCAGCCATTCTGCCTCCTTTGAAAAAGTTACCTGTAAAGAACCTTTATGTAATAATAGCGCATATGTTCTAGAATGTCTATTCTTTACTTAATGAAAAGTAAAAGATGTGTATTGCCTAGGGTTACCCTCAAATTCTAATAAATTTTGTTTTCTAAGATATCTCAGAGCCTTATCTACTTCACTTCGAAAGTAGAAGGTATTTGCTAATTCTTTTAGGATATCTTTTTTTGTTACTTGTTGACCAGAAAATCTATCCATTAGCACTTTTCCAATTTCCTCGTTAGTAGGTCTTGATGGGCTTTCTGGCTTTGGAGGTATTAGTTCATTATCTTGTAAAGGGAATAGATGTGGCTGTCCAGGTGGTGGCGCAGTTCGTTTGACGAGTTGTAAGCGATAACGTAACTCATATTCAAGAAGTTTTGCATTAAAAAGGATTTCATTCAAGGCTAATGCCCCATTTGCATCATGTGTAGTTAAAAATAGATAAAATATTGTTCTGTCTTTATCACTAAATTTGAGGTTAACGAGTTTGATAGCTAACGAAGAATCTATTGATGAAAGAACTTCTAAGTAAGATTCTACAAATTTTTGTTCTTTTATATCTGCAATTTCTTCGCTTGTAAATTGATGCTCGTTCCCATATTCTTTTTCGGCATTCTCAATAAATTTATTGTCTTGTTCGGATAAAACCCGTACAATATTAATCCAATCTTCGCTGCCAAACGCATTAGACCAATTGTCAACTTGCTGCTTGAGTTCGGGCTTAAGGTTTTCTTTTAAAGCTAGCCCGCCTTTTCTTGGTAAATCTTCATATATGAAATTTATCATCACATCATGTCTTTCTTGACGGATAATTTTCTCAACGAAATTGCGCGGTATGCCGCTTGGTCCGTATGGATCAATTAGATAGAACGCCCAAGTATCTGGCTGTGTTGTGTAAGCTAATAATTTATTAGCAATTGTTGTTGAGTCAGCGTTGACAATAGCAATTTGTCCGCTAGAAAGATTATGAAAATCAGTTATTTCTACTAAACGATTTGAAAATCCAGCTTCACTTAATGTCTTGATTAGTTCCTCATATGTCTTCTTATCTTTTTCAATAAGTACCGAATTGACTCTAATGTTAACTCCCATCTTCTGGGCAAAGTTTACTAGACGATCTAGTGCCATTACACCAATAATAGGGGAACCATAAATATTATCGACTGATTTGTTTTGAACGCTATCCTCTTTTTCGCCAGAATATTTGCCTAAATAAGAGAAGCAATCAACATAAATAAAATGTTTTTGTGTTTTGCGTTTTGAATTTTTCAACCCGCCAATTATTATTCCTCCCCACACATCCAGATATTGGGAAAGGATTTCATGCTTTACTTTTGTTTGAGTATCTCTGGGGCGTAAATCAGCCATTTTTGCTCCCTTTGTTGAGGCTATTTTGACGACATCCTTTATATTATAGCCTGACTCCGGGTAATGATGTCTACAAATTCAAGGAACTGCCTTATAATTTCACTAATCTAAAGCGGGAAACCTCCCCATGCCCGAACCCAAGCGCCCTCTCAAAGTCTTCCTCTGCCACGCCCACGCGGACCGTGACGTTGTCCGCGCACTCTACACACGCCTGACCAACGATGGCGTGGACGCATGGCTGGACAAAGAAAAACTCCTCCCCGGGCAGGATTGGGAATTGGAAATCCGCAAAGCCGTGCAATAACTCTTCTCAATTTGATAACACTATTGGAGTGTATATGGGCGCAAATTCACATAGAAGAACCGATCCATGGGCAATAATTGGTGTTGTGCTTGCTCTGTTCGGGCTTATTTTTGGCGATAACATTTACCAGCAAATCAAAGGTTATTCGGTTTTTCAATCCCCAACTCCGTCAGCAATAGCAAATAATACTACAGCAACAAGCACACCCCAAATAGAACTTGCCACTCATGTGTTTTTGAGTGACACACCAGTTCCAAAGCCTGTAATGCCTACCTCGAATATTGGTTTACCTGAGCACCCAATAAAGATATTATTTGTTCCTAGCGTAGATGCAAATGTAATTGTTTCAGGTGGTGAAGTTTTGGCGACTTCATTGCATGAATTAACAGGTTTGAATTTTGAGATTGTCGTGCCAACCTCTTTTGAGGCTGCGCTTGAGGAAATGTGTGTTTCCTCTGACGATACAATAGGATTTATCCCTAGTTTAGATCGGTTTGAGAGTCAACCTTGCAATGTTTACGTGGCATTTGTAGGAATGCGCTCTGGGCAAGTTCTCTCGGGCGAGACAATTTCATTTGGAGTTGATTTTCCCGTTGATTTCCGTGTTGAAATCGAAGACGCACTAATCTCTTTTGCAAAATCTGCTGACTGGCAGAACTCAGTTGGAAGCATAGATTTTTATAACTGGGAAGGTATTCTGCCTGTCAATTAATTTTTTAAACGCTTGCCCACGCGGATTCTAATTTAAATGACATAATATATAACATAAAATTATTCGAAACAGTATCCCCTCTAAATCTTGAACCTAAACTATGGAGAATGAGTAACATCCATTCTCCATCTTCCATTAACCATCAGTTATAATCCCCACACCAAATCCGGAATCACGAATAGCGAATATCGAATGACGAACTCCTCCTTCCAAGAAATCATCCTCAAACTCCAAGACTTCTGGGCATCCAAGGGATGTCTCATCACGCAACCGTACTACACCCAGGTCGGTGCAGGGACGATGAACCCTGCCACTTTCCTGCGCGTGCTCGGACCCGAACCATGGAACGTCGCCTATGTCGAGCCGTCTGTGCGCCCCGATGACGGGCGCTACGGCGAGAACCCCAACCGCTTCCAACTCCACACCCAATTTCAGGTCATCCTCAAGCCCGACCCGGGCAATCCGCAGGAACTCTACCTTGAGTCGCTCAAAGCCCTCGGTATCGACCCGCGCCAGCACGACATCCGCTTCGTGGAAGATAACTGGGAACAGCCTGCCATCTCCGCTTGGGGCTTGGGTTGGGAGGTCTGGCTCGACGGGCAGGAGATCACCCAGTTCACCTACTTCCAGCAGATGGGCGGCGTGGCGCTCGACCCCGTCTCAGTTGAGATCACTTACGGTCTCGAACGCATCCTCATCGCGCTCAACAACGCCAAAGCCATCTGGAACGAGGACTACGGCGCAGGCGTCACCTACGGCGAGATCCGCCGTCAGGAAGAGTTCGAACACTCCAAGTATTATTTTGAAACCGCCGACATCGACCGCGTCCGCGCCATGTACGATCTCTTCTCCGCCGAAGCCGACGCCTGTCTCGCCGCCGGTCTCATCGTCCCCGCGCACGACTACGTCCTCAAATGCTCGCACTCCTTCAACATCCTCGACACCCGCGGCGCCATCTCCGTCGCCGAACGTCAAGCCTTCTTCCGCCGCATCCGCGAACTCGCCAGGGGAGTGGCGCTCGCGTATGAAGAGCAGAGGAAGGGGCTGGAATATCCGCTCCTCAAAAATGCAGAAGTTAGAATGAAGAATGCAGAATTACCAAAACATTCTTCATTCTCCAATCTGCATTCTGCATTTGTTCTTGAAATCGGTGTCGAAGAACTCCCAGCAGACGACGTCGATACCGCCTACCAAGCCTTATCTGCCCGTGTGCCGACTCTCCTCAAGGAATTGAATCTCACGCATGGCGACGTCCGCATCTTTACAACCCCGAGGCGGATCGTCGTTTCAGTAGCCTCTCTCTCCCCCAGGCAACCCGACCGCGAAGACCTTGTCAAAGGTCCACCCGCCGATAAAGCCTTGGACAAAGACGGCAAGCCCACTCAGGCTGGCTTGGGTTTCGCCAAGAAGAACAACATCGACCCCGCTTCCTTGGAAGTCCGCGAAGAAGGCAATAACAAATACGTTTATGCTGTGGTCAAACAGACCGGACGTCCCACCCCCGAAGTCCTCGCCGAAGCGCTGCCCAAATTGGTGGCGGATATCAAGTTCGAGAAGTCCATGCGCTGGAATGACTCTGGCGTCGCCTTCTCACGTCCGATTCGCTGGTATGTCGCCCTGCTCGGTGACATGGTCATCCCATTTGAATTTGCTGGCGTCGTCAGCGGCAACACCTCTCGCGGACTCCGCCCCTACGGCTCGCCGGAAATCAAAATCTCTTCGGCTGACAAATATTTCGACATCATTCGCGAAGCAGGCATTCTGCTCGACAAAGAAGAACGCAAAGCCGCCATTGTGGAGCAAGTCAATCAAGCCGCGGCTCTGGTCGGCGGTGAAGCCATCTTTGATTATGTAGGGGCGACTCAAGAGTCGCCCTTGCTCAACGAAGTCACCAACCTCATCGAAATGCCCACCGCCGTCATGGGCGGATTCAATGAAGAATTCCTCGCCCTGCCGCGTGATGTGCTCATCTCGGTAATGAAGAAGCATCAACGTTACTTCCCGGTTCAACCTGCAACGTTAAACCTTGAACGTTCAACGTTATTGCCCCACTTCATCGCCATCCGCAACGGCGACGACATTGGCATTGACACTGTCCGTCAGGGGAACGAACATGTTTTGGGAGCAAGGTTTGCCGACGCCAACTTCTTCGTCCGCGAAGATGTGAAACTCAAGTTGGAGGAATATCGTCCCAAACTTGCTTCGCTGACCTTCCACACCAAACTCGGCTCCATGCTCGATAAATCGGATCGCATGCTCAAACTCGGCGCGGAGATCGGCGGTTTGCTCGGCTTCAAAGACATGCTGCTCATCAAAACATTGGCGCGCGCTGTCTACCTCTCCAAAGCGGACTTGGTCACGCAGATGGTGACCGAAATGACCTCCCTGCAAGGCATTATCGGCGGCGAATATGCGCTGCGTTCGGGCGAAGCGCCCGAAGTGGCGCAAGCCATCGCTGAACAGTACCAAACCGTCCCGCAGACGAAGGCTGGGCTTGCCCTTGCACTCAGCGACAGGCTCGATTCACTGGTGGGCTTGTTCGCGGCAGGGCTTGCTCCCACCGGCGCGAAAGACCCCTTTGGTTTGCGCCGCGCCGCGATCGGCGTCGTCCAACCGTTGATCGAACATGGTTTGAAATTCGATCTCGTTCAGGCGATCAAACTGTCAGCAAAGACGCAGCCCATCCCGGTCAGCGAAGAAGCGCAGAAACAGATCTTTGATTTCATCGCCGGACGCCTGTCGGTTGTTTTGAAAGATATGGGCTACAAATACGACCTGGTCGATGCCGTACTGGCAGAACAATCCGCCAACCCGGCGGCTGCGGCTTGGGCGGTGAAGCAGCTTCAGGGTTGGGTGATGCGGGAGGATTGGTCCACGATCCTGCCGGGCTATGCCAGGTGTGTCCGCATCACACGCGATCAAACAGAGACCTTCCCCATCGATGAAAGTGCTTTCGTGGAGGCGGAGGAAAAGGCTCTTTACAAAGCGGTTCAGGAGACGGTACAAATGCAGCCGGTTACCGCTGACGAGTTTGTGGAAATGGTCGTCAAACTAATTCCGTCCATCAATGCCTTTTTCGACAAAGTGCTGGTGATGGCGGAGGATGAGAAAGTCCGCAAGAACCGTCTCGGCTTGCTGCAAAAGATCGCCGCGCTTTCGAAGGGCATCGCAGATTTGAGCAAGGTCGAAGGTTTTTAGCCACGTCCGTTCACATGTCGGGCGACCCGTTTGTGAAAATGCGGGTCGCCCTTTCGTTATTAAAGGCAAATAAGACTTTTCTCAAATCGGACAGGTTTAGGTATAATTTTTTTGTTGTTGGGGGAATCGAATGTCACCGATTGTATATTGCTCTTGCCGTAAGATGATATAGAGAAAAGGAGAGAGTATGTCAAGATCAACCATTCGAGTGTTTCTTACCGTTCTGATCAGCATCGGAGTCCTTGCCGCCGTTTTCATGAGCGTGCAAGCCGTATCGGCGGCGAACGCCCAAAACGACTCGCTTGGGATGTATGTCCTCAGCGGCGGGTTGGTCAACCCGCTCGAAGCCAAAGCAGAGTCGCAAGCGCCTCAAGCCATGCCGCACGCCTATCCCAAGGGAGAGGGCGGCGGTCACGGTGGCTGCGAATCCAAATACGTCGACCCGAACGATCTGTAACCTCGAAACCAACACCCTGGGACGGTTCACACGAACCGTCCCTTTTGTTTTCAGAAACCACCTGCTTCCTGCTTGCGAATCGAATTGACCGCGTTATAATTCCAGACGATTAGAGATCGTTTCGATGAACGAAATGGATGATGTTCTCCTGCGACAAGCGGAACAATATTTGATGGAAGGCAGCGGGGGGCTGGCGCGCGCCGTCCTGGCGAACCATCTGCGCCAGCATCCCAACTCCATGCAGGGCTGGTGGCTCTTGAGCTTTGCCGTAGATGAACCCCGGCAGCAGATCGAGTGCCTGGAGCGTGTTCTGCGCATCGACCCGAACCATGTTTCGGCGCGCTCCCGGCTGGAGGTTATCAAAGGCGGCGGTATCAGCCAGCCGTTCGTTCCGCCTTTTGTCGATTCGACTGAATTCGAACAGGCATATCAAGAATCCACCGCTTCGTTGCCTGAGGAAGCGCCTGTCTCTGAGCCCCGACCTTCCTCTCCCCGAAAGCCTGCCCCGCGCCGAAAAGCCGGCGCCCAAGTCCTTCAATATTCTGTGCTGGCGGTCATGGGCTGCATCGCTGTTACGATCCTCGGATTTGTGGTGGTGTTCGCAGTACAAGGGTATGCCGCGCCTGCGCAGCCACAACCCTCCAACCCGGAATCGTTCACCCCGATTCTCCTGCCGCCCACATGGACTCCCACACCATCTGCCACCCTGCTTCCCAGCCTGACCCCCGCCCAAACCGCCACTCCGCCTCCAGCTGAACCAACAGCGGCGGAACCCTCGTCCACCCCTGTGCCGGTGTCACAAACGGGACCCTACAAAGGCTATAATGCGCCTGACTTCACCCTTACCAACATCAACGACGATAAAAAGGTCAAACTGAGCGACTATCGTGGCAAGGCGGTCGTCATCTTCTTTTGGACCACATGGTGCCCGTATTGTGAATCCGAGATGCCCGCCATCGAGTTGATCTATAAAACCTACAAAGATCGCGGTCTGGAGATCCTTGCCGTGGATGTGGGCGAGAGCGCCTTTCTTGGACGCAGCTATCGCGATTCGCACGGGCTTACCTTTCCGATCCTCGACGACCCGCGCAGCAGCGTGGCGTCCAAATACAATGTTGCGGGGTATCCCACTCATTACTTTGTAGACCAAAACGGAGTCATCTCATCCATCTGGATCGGTGAGCTCGATTATTGGGGCTTCAATAACAAAGTTCAGGAGTTGTTGAACATCAGCCAGTAGTAGCGGGGAAAAGAAATTTTCCAAACCCATGATTGCGCTATAATTCAATTCATCCCATGACCGAGATTGATGAGATCAAATCCCGCATCGATATTGTAGACCTTGTCTCCGAGGCGGGTGTAAAACTGCGCCGCGCCGGAAGGAACTACACCGGCTTTTGTCCCTTCCACGATAACAAGAAAACACCCGCCTTTGTCGTCTGGCCCGAATCGGGCACATGGCGCTGCTTTGGCGCGTGCAACGAAGGAGGCGACATCTTCAAGTTCGTCATGAAGCGCGAGGGCATCGACTTCCGCGAAGCGCTGGGCAAACTCGCCGCGCGCGCCGGGATCGAATTAAAGGAATACCAGCGCGAAACACCCGAGCAACGCGAAGCCTACGACCACCTCCGCGATCTGCTCGACGATGCGGTTCTTTTCTATCGGAATCATCTCGTCAACAACACGGATATTTTGACCTACCTGCGCCAGAAACGCGGATTGACCGACGCTTCCATCGAGACATTTGGGCTGGGGTACGCGCCCCAGGGCTACGACAACGCCTTGACCTTTTTCACGCAGCGCGGCTACTCCCAGCAAGACCTGCTCGATGCAGGTTTGCTGACCGAACGCGACGATGGCAAACGCTACGACCGCTTCCGCCATCGCATCATGATCCCCATCCGCGATGAAAATGGGAAGATGGCTGGCTTCGGTGCGCGCATCGTCGACCCGAACGACATTCCCAAATTCCTCAACTCGCCCGAAACGCCCGTCTTTTCCAAAGGACGCCTGCTCTACGGCTTGGACCGCGCCCGCAAGCCCATCCGCGCTGCCGACCAGGCGGTGATCGTGGAAGGCTATCTCGATGTGATCGCCTTGCATCAGGCGGGCTACGAGAATGTCGTCTCGCCGATGGGTACGGCGCTGACCGAAGACCAGCTGCGCCTGCTCAAGCGCCTGACACGCCGCATCGTCCTTGCCCTCGACCCGGATACCGCCGGTCAGAAAGCCGTACTGCGCGGACTCGAAGCCGCCCGCTCCGCGATGGACAAGGAGGGTGAACTTGCCTTCGATGCGCGCGGTTTGCTCCGCAACGAGTCGCGTTTGCAGGCGGATCTGCGCGTGGCATCCATCCCCGACGACCTAGACCCGGATGAGATCGTTGCGCGCGACCGTGATGAGTGGCAGCGCATCATCGAGAATGCCAAGCCCATCGTCACGCATGTGATGGAGACATTGGCAGCCGGGCAGAACTTGAACGACCCGAAGGTCAAAAATCAGGTCGCGGCACAGGTGCTTCCGCTCATTGACGATCTCGGGAATCCGCTGGAACGCGATACCTACCGTCAGGCGCTGGCGAGAATGTTACGGGTAAATGAAAGCGCCTTGATGGGGGCACAGCCCAAAGGTCCGGTGATGAGGCGCAAGCCGCGCGGAGTAGAATCTACCCGCAGCCTCGAGACGCCTGTTGTGGCGGCAGTTAATCCGCGTTTGAAAATTGAGGATCACTGCCTGCGTGTGCTGCTGCGTAAACCGGAACTGCTCTATCAGCTGGATCGCAAACTGGAGGAGTTCGGTCTCATCCCTTTAACCGTGGAGGATTTCGAGTATACTGACCATCAACTCCTGTTCGGTGTGTTGCGTTTGGCGGTGGAGCAGGATGAAACGGATCATCGTCAGTATTTGGTGAGCCATCTGCCCGATATGGTTTCTGCTTTTGCGAACGACCTGTTCGCGCAGAAAGAGGCAGCGGAGATCAATGACGACAGGCTACTGGAGGATTTGCTCAACCGCTTTTTGGATTTGCGCCGCACACATGCGATGATGAATGTGAATCAACTGCGCTTCCTGCAGGAGGATGAACAGGAGCAGGGCGGCGGGAACATCAAGGTGTATCAGGAGCAGGCGCTGCAATTCACCCGCCTGCTGCGGAATTTGGACCAGGCAAAACATAGGATATCGAAACGACAGACGTGATGGACAGCAGGTTTGAGCATCTCAAGGACAGCGCCTCACCGAAAAGGAACACCAATGTCTGCCAAAACTAAACCGAGAGACAAGACCAAAATCAAATCGAAGACAGGGGTGGTATCGAAGCGCAAACCAACAAAAAAGACGGAACAGATCGCCCTCAAGCCTGCCCGGCAGAAGAAACTCTCTGTGGTTTCGGTCATGGAGTCGCTGACGGAGGAGAACACACAGCCAGCCGATTTTTCGACAGAAGACCTGATCGAGCCGGATGACAGCCTGCTCGACCAGCCGGATGAGAACATCGAGGATGTGCTGGCGCTGCACGCGCGTGACACATCTGAACTTTCAGAAGACCCGGTGCGCTTGTACCTGCGTGAGATCGGTCAGGTTAAACTGCTGGGAGGAGATAGTGAGTTTCGCCTTGCCACGCTCATCGAAGCAGACCGTTTGATCGGCACGCTGAACAAATTGAAACAACGCAAAGGGGTTTCGCTGGCGTGCTCCATCTATCATTCCATACTTTCCGAAATGCTCACTTCGTGGGATCGTTTGATCGAAGACGCCGAACGGCTCGACCAAAGCCTGCCCAGCCTCGCCCTGATGCTGGCGGAAGCCCAGTCATTGCATGCGGGTTGGGAGTTCGATTCGCCGTCTTACCTGCGCGCATACCTGGACAATGGCAATTGGGGTGTGGATCATCTCTGGGACAACCTTGCCCGCCATGCCTATAGTGTTTTCCTTGGCTTGTACCTGCTGCCATTCAACTATGCCGAGTGGCTGCTGGCGTATGTCCGCGAACATCAAGGCTTCCCTTCGCAGCGTACCCTGTACCGCAACCTTTCTCCTGATGAAGATCTGTTGAAGGAGATGGAATCTGTCCATGTGCGGGCTGTGGATGCCAATCAGGCGCTCATCCGCGCAAACCTGCGATTGGTGGTGAGCGTTGCCAAGCGTTATCTTGGGCGCGGCATTCCGCTGCTCGACCTGATCCAGGAAGGCAACATGGGCTTGCTGCGTGCCATCGGCAAGTTCGACCCCCGCCGCGGATTTAAGTTCAGCACCTATGCCACCTGGTGGATCCGCCAATCGATCAACCGCTCCATTGCCGAGCAGGCGCGCACGATCCGCATCCCTGTGCATTTGTTCGAATCCATTTCGCGCATTTTGCGGGCGCAGCGTCATCTCACGCAAACGTTGGGGCGTGAACCGACCAACGAAGAACTGGCGCTCGAAGTGGGCTATCTCTCCGCGCCGGATGTGCAGGCGATCTTGCGCGCGCATGCCGAGAACAAAGCCATCAACCCCGACCTGCAGCGGCGGCTGGATGTCGCTTCACAAAAGGTGACGCGCGCGCTCCGTTCGGCAGAAGAGACGGTTTCGCTCGAAGGTCCTGTGGGCGATGACGAATCCAGCGCGTTGGGTGATTTCATCGAGGATGAGGATGCCCCGTCGCCGATGGATGCCGCCGCGCGCGAGATGCTGCGCGAACAGGTGCAGCACGCGCTCGCTTCTCTCTCGGAACGGGAGCGGGATGTGCTCGAACTGCGCTTTGGTCTCAAAGACGGCAAAGAGCACACGCTCGAAGAGGTCAGCCGCTTCTTTGATGTGACGCGTGAACGTGTCCGTCAGATCGAAGCCAAGGCGCTGCGGAAACTGCGGCACCCATCCAAGAGCCGCGAGTTGCGCGATTATTTGGGAGATTAAACAGAAGTGACAGTCCTCGTAAACGAGACTGTCACTTTTTTGCAGGGTGGTGTTTTAATTTTGAATTCGATTACATCTTTCCCAATATGACAAAAATCACCATTTTTGTGGGACGTGGTGCTTTTTCTAGGCTTTAAAAAACCTTTGTGATATACTTCGCCAAACTGTGCCAAATTTCACACATCCGCAGAGGTGTACATGTTATTGGAATATATTGCCATAGGGGTGATGATTTTTGTCGCCACCCTGATTGCTTTCATTGCCATTGGTTTGGGTGAGTTGTTTGGACCCAAAAAGAAATCAGCGGGGAAAGACATGCCTTACGAATCAGGGATGACGCCTTACGGCGAAGGGACGCGGCGTATGCCCGTCCGCTTCTACCTGATCGCGGTCTTGTTCATTCTGTTCGATATTGAAGTCGTCTTCTTTCTGCCGTGGGCGATCGCCTTCCGGCAACTGGGTCTCTTTGGCTTGATCGAGATGGCGATCTTCATTACGATCCTTCTTATCGGTTACGTGTACGCGTGGAAAAAAGGAGCACTTGAATGGGAGTAGAGCAAAAACTCGGAAACATGGGCGTGGTGACAACCACGCTGGAACAAACCGTCAACTGGGCGCGCACCAATGCAATGTGGCCCATGTTGTTCGGTCTGGCATGCTGCGCCATCGAGATGATGTCTGCGCAGGCAGCGCACTATGATATGAGCCGCTTCGGCATGGAACTCATGCGTGCCAGCCCGCGCCAATCGGACCTGATGATCGTGGCGGGACGCGTCTCGAAGAAAATGGGACCCGTCCTGCGCCGTTTATATGAACAAATGCCCGAGCCCAAGTGGGTGATCGCCATGGGCGACTGCGCCTCCTGCGGCGGTGTCTTCAACAACTACGCCATCTATCAAGGCGTGGACGAAGTCGTGCCGGTGGATGTGTACGTGGCGGGCTGCCCGCCGCGCCCCGAAGCCCTGATTCATGGCGTTCTCACGCTGCATGAAAAAGTGAAGGGCGATAAGTTCAAAGACCTGGTGAAAGATATAAAGTAGATAATCAGACCTGACAGGTTTCCCCTTTCGAGGGGTATGCAAACCTGCCAGGTCTTAGGTGTATTTATGGAAAAATCCCTTGAACCCATTGTAAAAGATTTGCAGGATAAATTCGGCGTAACCTTCGAAGAATTCCGCGGCGAAGTGCAGTGCATCGTCAAACCGGAGCAGATCGTAGAGGCACTCACATGCCTGCGTGACGACCATCAATTCGAACTGCTTTCCTCGCAAACCGCGGTGGATTATTACCCGCAGACCTCGCCGCGCTTCCATATCATCTATCAGATGACCTCGTTGACGCGCAATCTGTCAGTGCAGTTACGGGTTCCGGTCAGCGGCGACCAGCCCAAGGTCCCGACGGCAGCGAACGTGTACAAGACGGCTGTGTGGCGCGAGCGCGAACTCCTCGACATGTTCGGCATCGAATTCGAAGGTCATCCCGACCCACGCCGCATTCTCATGCCCGAAGGCTCGGAGGGGCATCCGCTGCGCAGAGATTACCCGCTCGGCTACGAAGAACCGCAGTTCTCCTTTAACTATGAAGAGATCGACCTGCGCAAGCCGTACGCAAAGGAATAGCCATGAGTCAGATCGAAGAAGTCACCATCGACCAATACAAACATCTCGTGTCGGAGCGCGCGCTCACCGGCGAGACCATGCTGCTGAACATGGGTCCGCAGCATCCGTCCACGCATGGCGTGCTGCGCCTGTTGCTGGAACTCGACGGCGAAGTCGTCGTCAACTGCATTCCTGATATCGGTTTTCTGCACACCGGCATCGAGAAGAACATGGAAGCCAAGACCTATCAAAAGGCTGAAGTGATGACCGACCGCCTCGATTACATGAACACAATGGGCAACAACCTTGCCTATGTGATGGCAGTGGAAAAACTGGTGGATCTGGATGTGCCGCCGCGCGCGCAAGCCTTGCGCGTCATTTTGGTGGAATTGCAGCGCATCGCCTCGCATTTGGTCTGGCTCGGCACCTCAGGGCTCGACCTCGCTGCGATGTCGATGTTCCTTTATTGTTTCCGCGAACGCGAACAGATCCTCGATATTTTCGAACTGGTTTCCGGTCAGCGCATGATGACGACCTACATCCGCCCCGGTGGTGTATGGCGCGATGTGCCCGTGGAATTTGAAACTGCGGTGCGCGATTTCATCAAGATCTTTCCGAAGCGCGTTGCCGAATACGAAAAACTGCTGACGAAGAATCCGCTCTTCATCGACCGTATGGTGAACATCGGTTATTTGAGCAAGGAGACGGCTCTGTCCTACGGTGTGACCGGTCCGATGTTGCGCGCTTCGGGCGTGAACTGGGACCTGCGGAAAGTCCGCCCGTACATGGGCTACGAGCAATACGATTTCAACGTGCCCGTGCTGACCGAAGGCGATACCTATGCCCGCTACCTCGTCCGCATTGAGGAATTGCGTGAGTCGTTGAAGATCGTCGAACAGGCGTTGAACAAACTGCCGATGGGACCCGTCCGCTCGGACAACCGCAAATTCGTTCCGCCGCCGCGCTCGGAGATCGGCGTGAGCATGGAAGCGCTCATCCATCACTTCAAGCTGTGGACGGAGGGCTTCCTCGCGCCGGATGCATCCATTTACAGCGCCATAGAGTCGCCGCGCGGGGAGTTGGGCGTACTGCTTGCAGGTGACGGCGGTCCCAAGCCCAGGCGCGTTCACATGCGCACCCCCTCTTTCGATAACCTTTCCGTTCTGCCGGAACTGGTAAAAGGGCATCTGGTGGCAGACCTGGTCGCCATCCTTTCGTCCACCGACATTGTCCTCGGAGATATTGACCGATGAGCCTTGAGAAAAAGTACCCGAAGGAAGTTAAAAAACTTCTCGCCAAATATCCGCCGGAACACAAACGTTCGGCGGTCATGCCGCTCCTGTACCTCGCCCAGCGCGAGGAGGGATTCGTCAACAAGGAAGCGATGCAGGACATTGCGCGCCTCCTCGACATCACCGAGACGGACGTTGCCTCCATCGTTGGGTTTTACACTCTGTACCACGATAAGAAGGCTGGCAAGTATCGTATGCAAGTCTGCACCGACCTGCCCTGTGCCCTGCGCGGCGCGGACGAGTTCCTCAACAACCTGTGCGGGAATCTCGGCATCAAGGTCGGCGAAACGACCGAAGACGGTCTGGTCACGATTGAATCTGTGATGTGCCTCGCTGCATGCGACCGCGCTCCCATGTTCCAAACGCAGGGACCGGACGGCATCAAATATCACGAGTACATGACCGTTGACCGCACGATGGAATTGATCGAAGCATTGAAGAAGACGGAGGTAGAGAAATGAGCCACGTCCTGTTACGCCATCGCGATATTCCCGATTTCAACACATTGAATGTTTACAAGAAGAACGGCGGTTTCGACGCATTCAAAAAAGCCGTCGCCAAAATGAAGCCGACCGATGTGATCGACGTGGTCAAGAACTCCGGTCTGCGCGGACGCGGCGGCGCGGGTTTCCCCACCGGCATGAAGTGGTCGTTCATCGACAACAAGAACTGGCCCCATTATGTCGTTGCCAATGCGGATGAGTCCGAGCCGGGCACGTTCAAAGATCGCGAGATCATGGAAAGCAATCCCTTCCAGTTTTTGGAAGGTCTGGCAATCGCCAGTTATGCTGTTGGGGCAACGGTGGCATATATCTACCTGCGCGGCGAGTTCTGGCAGGTGGCAGCCTTCCTCGATGAAAAGATCGCGGAAATGGAAAAGGCGGGCTACCTCGGTGATAACCTCTTCGGTACGGATTACTCGCTGAAGATATTCACCCACCTCGGCGCGGGTGCATACATCTGCGGTGAAGAGACCGCCTTGCTCGAATCGCTCGAAGGCAAACGCGGACAGCCGCGCGTGCGTCCGCCCTTCCCTCCTTCATATGGTTTGTACGGAAAGCCGACCATCATCAACAACGTCGAGACATTCACCAACGTTCCGCCGATCATCGCCAACGGCGCGGAATGGTACAAGAGCATGGGCACCACCGATAGCGCGGGTGTGAAGATCTTCTCGCTTTCCGGGCGTGTACGCAAACCCGGCAATTATGAACTTCCCTTTGGCGCAACCTTCCGCCAGTTGATCTACGAACACGGCATGGGCATTCAGGATGGACGCTCGGTCAAGGCGATCATGCCGGCGGGCGCGTCCTCATCCCTGATCGTAGTGGATGACAAAGTGCTCGACACGCCGATGGATTACGCCACCGTCCGTACGCTGGGCGCGGACCTCGGCTCCGCTTCGGTCATCGTACTGGACGACACCGTGGACATCGACTGGGTCATCAACAAGACCATCCACTTCTTCAAACACGAGTCCTGCGGCAAATGCACCACCTGCCGCGAAGGCAACTACTGGATGCGCAACCTTACCGAACGGATTCACTCCGGCTCTGGCAGTGAAAACGATGTCAACCTGCTTCTAAACGTCGCCAAGCAGATGCAGGGCAAATGCCTGTGCGCGCTGGGCGAGTTTTCCACGATGGCTGTGGTTACCGGTATCGAACGTTTCCCGCAGGATTTCAAGAAAGCGGTCAAGGCGTAACATGACGAAACAAGTCACACTCACAATTAATGGAACGCAAGTCACCGTGCCAGATGGAACGCTGGTTGTGGACGCTGCGAAAATGGCTGGCATCGACATCCCGGTCTTCTGTCATCATCCCAAACTCGAACCTGTCGGCATGTGCCGCATGTGTCTCGTGGAAATTGGGCGTCCCATGCTCGACCGCGCTACCGGTCAGGTGGTGATGGAAAATGGTCAACCCAAGATCCAGTTTATGCCCAAACTCGAAACCGCATGCACCAACCGCGTCTCCGAAGGGATGGTCGTGATGACCCTCTCGGACAAGGCAAAGGAAGGACAGCAGGGAACGGTTGAATTCCTTCTCACCTCGCATCCGTTGGATTGCCCGATCTGCGACAAAGGCGGCGAGTGTCCGCTTCAGAACCTGACGATGCAGTTTGGTCCCGGAAAGAGCCGCTTCATCTACGACGAGAAGCTTCATCTCGAAAAGCAGGTTCCGCTTGGTGAATTGATCTGGCTGGACCGTGAGCGCTGCATCCAATGTGCGCGCTGCATTCGCTTCCAGGATGAGATCGCGGGCGAGGCGGTGCTTGGCTTCGACGAGCGCGGACGCAACACACAGATCATCTCGCTTTCGGACCCCGGCTTCGACTCGGTTTTCTCCGGCAACACCACCGACATCTGTCCCGTCGGCGCATTGACCACGGCAGATTTCCGCTTTGGTGCGCGCCCGTGGGAACTGAAAAGCCAGGCATCCATTTGTACGCAGTGCCCGGTGGGCTGCAATACCACGCTTAACACCCGCCGCGAAGCCAAGGCGGGCGGCGACATTGTTGTCAAGCGCGTCATGCCGCGCCAGAACGAGGAAGTCAACGAGATCTGGCTGTGCGACAAGGGACGCTTTGCCTATCACTATGCGGAGAGCAAAAAACGCCTGACCAAGCCGCTGGTGCGCAAGGATGAAAAGCTTGCGCGCGCTTCATGGGATGCCGCGACCAAACTCGCTGCCGAAAAGTTCAATGCAAACAAAAAGGATTTCGTAGTGCTGGCTTCGGGCCGGCTTGCGAATGAAGACCTGTTCAATCTCAAGTCGCTGGCAGATACGGCAGGCGGCAAAGCCATTCTGTATTCCGATATGACCGGCGGTGATTTCACCCGTTTGGTCGGCGTTGGCGCGGGTACGAACATCGGTACGATGGGCGCGGGCGATGTCATTTTGGTGGTCGCCTCTGATCTGTATGAAGAAGCGCCGATCTGGTGGCTGCGCGTCAAACAAGCCGCAGACCGCGGCGCGACCCTGATCGTTGCCAACCCGCGTGGGACGAAACTCGACCGCTTTGCCAAGTACACCATCCGCTATGCATACGGCGATGAGATCAAAACCGTCCACGACTTTGAGAAGAAGAGCAAGATCTCGGACGAATTCGCCAAGGCGAAGAACGCCATCATTTTCTTTGGCAGCGAAGGTCTGGGCATGAACGGCACATCTGCACTGGCTTCGGCATGTGCGAACCTGTTGAAAGATTCCGAACATGTGGGTCGCCCCAACAATGGTCTGATCGGCGTCTGGCAGCGTGCCAACGACCAGGGCGCATTCGAGATCGGATTTGAACCCGAAGAGGATCTGGCGAAGGCGCTCAAGGGCAAGGCGGTTTATATCGTCGGTGCTGACCCGGTGGGCGATGACCCGAATCTGGCGAAGGCGCTGAACGGCGCAAAGTTCGTGGCGGTGCAGGACATCCTCGAGACCGCAACCACTGATATTGCGGATGTGGTCTTCCCGGCACAGGCATTTACTGAGCGCGAAGGGACAATGGTCTCCGGCGAACGACGTGTGCAGCGCTTCTATGCGGCGGTGCCGCCGAAGGGCGACAGCAAGCCGGATTTTGTGATCACATCGATGGTCGCTAAGCAGATGGGAGTCATCCTCGAGGGGTCGTCTCCTTCGGTGGTGTTCGATATCATGTCGCATTCCATCGATGCGTTCAACGAATTGACGTATGAAAAACTCGCCGAGGTGCATGGTCAGTGGCCCATTGTCGGTCGCGGTGACCTGTATTATGGCGGTACGACTTATGAAAACACGCACGGGTTGGGCGTTCAGCTCTTCCCGGTGGCTCAGGCTGGGGGAGCGGTTAAACTCTCCAAGGTCCGGAAGGAAGCGGCTCTTCGTCCCAAGGAAAAGGAATTGCTGGCGGTCCCGGTCAACAAGCTGTATGACCTCGGTGTGACGGTTGCTTCTGCGGATCTACTCGAAGGGCGCATCGGTGAGACGCGCATCCACCTACATTCGGAGACGGCGAAGAAACTCGGCGTGGAAGCCGGCAATGGGGTCAGGATCAGCTTCGACGGTGTGAATGGGGAAGCCGTGGTGATGATCGACGATAGCATCTCGACGGGTGTGGTGCTGGTGCCGCGCAGCATGGGCATTGCCATTCACGAACCTGTTCTGGCGCGTGTTGTAAGCCGTGGCGAAGGGAAGGTGAAGTAATTATGGATTGGACAATCTGGCTTGAGTGGATTTTGAAGGGGCTGGTCTTGTGCCTGATCCTGCTGACCGGCTTTGCCTATTTGACGTTGTACGAACGCCGTGCGCTGGCTCGCATTCAGGTGCGTGTGGGTCCGAATCGCGCCGGTCCGCAGGGACTTTTGCAGCCGATCGCGGACGCGGTCAAGCTTATCTTTAAAGAAGAGTTGACTCCGGGAAAGGTCTATAAGACGGTCTTTTTCCTCGCGCCGGTGCTGACCGTGGTGCCTTCGCTGATCATTGCGGCGGTGGTTCCGCTCGGTTCTTCGTTTACCCTGTTCGGGCGTGAGATCACGCTGTATGTTGCCGACTTGAACGTTGGCGTTCTGTATTTGACCTCGATCGCGTCCATTGCGGTGTACGGTATTGTGCTGGCGGGTTGGTCGAGCAATAACAAGTATGCGATGTTGGGCGGCATCCGCTCTTCGGCGCAGATGATCTCGTATGAGCTCTCGCTTGGTCTGTGTTTTGTGATCGCCATCCTGCTTGGCGATTCGATGAATTTGAACGAGATCGTGGCGGCACAGGAAGAGGTGTGGTTCGTTCTGGTTCAGCCTGCTGGTGCGCTGGTCTTCCTGATCGTGACGCTGGCGGAAGTGAACCGCGCTCCGTTCGACATGCCCGAAGCAGAGCAGGAATTGACCGCCGGGTATCACTCGGAATATTCGGGCATGAAGTTCGCGTTGTTCTTCATGGCGGAATACCAGAAGATGATCGTCATCTCGATGATCGCGGCGACGTTGTTCTTTGGCGGTTACCGTGAGTTCTGGTTCCTGAAGGATACTTTCTTTAGCGTGGATGCGGTCTGGAAGATCGGGTCCTTCCAAACCCAAGCCTGGTTCCTTGGTCCCATTTACCTATTGTTGAAAGTCGTTGTGCTGCTGTTCTTTATGATCTGGATCCGCGCCACCTGGCCCCGCATCCGCTATGACCGCCTGATGGCGTTCGGTTGGAAAGTGCTGTTGCCCTTGTCGCTAGTGCTGGCTTTTATCACGGCGACGGGCATCCTGCTGGCTCAGGAATTGAACAACCCCATGATCTACAGCATCGGCATTCCGGTGGTGTCTTCTCTGGTTGCCCTGCTGACGGTTGTGTTAATTTATCGTGAATTGAGGAGAAAATCTCATGGGCGTTTTTGATCCCATCATTGAGCTTTCGAAGGGGCTTGGTGAAACGCTTCGCTCTTTTCTGGTGGAGAAGACCGTCACGGTTCAGTATCCCGAAGAGAAGCGTCCCGTTCACCCGCGCTTCCGTGGACGTCACGTTTTGAAGCGTTATGAGAACGGTCTGGAGAAATGCATTGGCTGTTCGTTGTGCGCTGCCGCCTGTCCTGCCGACGCGATCTTCGTGGAAGCCTCTGAGAATACGGATGAAAAGCGCTTCTCCCCCGGGGAACGCTACGCCTCCACCTACGAGATTAACATGCTGCGCTGCATCTACTGCGGCTTTTGCGAAGATGCCTGCCCCACTGAGGCGATCGTGCTGGGTGATAACTACGAACTGTCCTTCTATGACCGCCGCGAAGCGATCTATGGCAAGGAAATGCTGCTTGAGCCCGTCCCCTCCGAACAGATGTTGACCCCGCGCAAGGTGGAAGCGGGCGTGTACACACGCTCCGTGCCGGAGATGAAAGACCCTACCGATTGACGATTTACGAACCAATCGAAAATCTGAAATCGTAAATGGAGTGCCATGTCTTCTGAATTAATTGTCTTCCTCGTCCTTTCCCTGGTCGCCATTGCTACCGCGCTGGGGATGTTGTTCAGCCAGAATGCCGTATATTCGGCATTATTCCTCGTGCTGAACTTCGTCACGGTGGCGGTTTTCTATCTTTTGCTCGGTGCGCCGTTCATTGCCATGTCGCAGATCACGGTCTATGCCGGCGCGATCATGGTGCTGTTCCTGTTCGTGATCATGCTGCTCGGCGCGGAGAATCTGGCACCGTCCAAAAATCTTCCGTGGCAGAAACCGCTCGCGCGTTTGTTGTCCGTCATTCTGGCGGTCGAAGCGATTTATCTGCTGTTCAGCCGCGCACGCACCGACCTGGCGGTCACCGCGCCGGATGCCTCCTTGAACACAATGGACAGCCTGCGCGATATGGCGATGTCTTTGTTCAACCAGTACCTGCTGCCGTTCGAGGTGACGTCGATCCTTTTGCTGGTGGCGATGGTCGGCGCGATTGTTCTGACCCGCCAGGAAAAAGGAGGGAAATAATGGTCCCGGTTGATTATTACATTGCCTTATCTGCGATCTTGTTCACCATTGGCACGTTGGGCGTGCTTTCACGCCGCAACCCGCTGATCATCTTCATGTCCATCGAGTTGATGCTCAACGCGGCAAACCTCGCCTTCGTGGCGTTTGCCAGCGTCTATCAAACCTTCAGCGGGCAGATCTTCGTCTTCTTCGTCATCGCCGTGGCTGCCGCTGAGGTGGCTGTCGGTCTCGCGCTGATCGTGGAGATCTTCAAAACCCGTAAGAACATCAACATCGACGAGATGAATTCTCTAAAAGGATAATTCGATATTCGATACTCGATGATCGGGTAGCGAATTACGGAGAATGCTATGCACTTAAGTGAAACAGTGAACACAGGATTTTATTTCCTAGCCCCGTGGCTGGTGCTTGCACCGGTGATCGGTTTGCTCATCAACGCCATTTTTGGAAAGAATTTTTCCGAAAGGGCGGTCGGCACGGTGGCGAGCCTGGCATCCGGCGCGGCGTTCGTCGTCTCTGCCCTGCTGGCGTATTCGGTGGCGATCAACCACGGACATGCCGTCAGCGTGCCCTTCGCCGAATGGATTCACATTGGCGATCTGCGGCTCGACTGGACCTTCCGCGTCGACTCGCTTTCCACCACGATGATGCTGGTCGTTTCAGGGGTTGGGACTCTCATCCACATCTATGCCATCGGTTACATGCACGAGGATGTGCGCTTCAAGCATGAAGAGGGACGCTTCACCCGCTTCTTCATTTTCTTGAACCTTTTCATCGCTGCGATGATGATCCTCGTCTCGGGCGACTCCTACCTAATGCTCTTCGTCGGCTGGGAAGGCGTGGGACTTAGCTCCTTCCTGCTGATTGGCTTTTGGTATGAAATGGATACGCTTGCCCGTCCCTCCTGGGCGAATTCCAACGCTGCGAAGAAAGCCTTCATCACCAACCGCGTGGGTGACTTCGGCTTCCTCATGGCGGGCTTCCTGATGTTCTGGCATCTTGGCTCGTTCCAGTTCGATGAGGTCTTTGCAGTTGCTCCGGCGATCGCACATGACTCTCCGTGGGTCATCGTTGCCATCACACTCTTCATGCTCGTCGGCGTGGCAGGTAAATCTGCGCAGATTCCGCTCTACATCTGGCTGCCGGATGCGATGGCGGGTCCCACACCGGTCTCCGCCCTCATCCATGCGGCGACGATGGTGACCGCGGGCGTGTATCTTGTTACCCGTTCGGCTCCGTTGTACTCGCTCGTTCCTGAGGCGCAATACATCGTGGCGATGGTTGGCGCAGGGACGGCGCTCTTCGCCGCGACGATCGCAGTTGGTCAATATGACATCAAGAAGGTCCTCGCGTACTCCACCATTTCCCAGCTTGGCTTCATGGTTGCTGCGGTGGGCATGGGCGCGTATGTGGCGGGAATGTTCCACCTGATTACACACGCCTTCTTCAAGGCTTTGCTGTTCCTCTCTGCCGGTTCGGTCATCCTCGGTTTGGAACGTGGACATCATGCCCATGCGCATCATGCCCATCATGACGAGAAACCGAAGGGCAAGCATAAGAAGGACGAACACGGACAACATGGCGGTCACGATGACCACGGTGAAGTCTTCGACCCCGGCGATATGCGCAACATGGGTGGACTTCGCAAGACCATGCCCGTGACCTTTTGGCTGTACATGATCGGTACGCTCGCGCTGGCGGGGATCTTCCCGTTTGCGGGCTTCTGGTCGAAGGATGAAATTCTGCTTGATGCAAAACTGCATTTCACCAGTGTTTACTGGCAGTTGAGCATTGCCGCTTTCTTCACCGCTTTTTATATGGGCAGGCAGGTTTGGATGGTCTTCTTTGGCGAAGCGCGCACCGATGCGGCGAAACACGCAGAAGAAAGCCCAAAGGTGATGACCGTGCCGCTTATGGTGCTGGCAGCTTTGAGCGTAGCCGGAGGCGCGTTGAACCTTCCGTTCAAAGGCTTCCATCAGCTCGGTCACTGGCTGGAGTACACGCTTGGAAAAGTCGAATTCCCGCCTTTTGATTTGGGCGTGGCTTTGATTTCAACCGGGTTGGCTTTGTCCGCCATTCTGATCTCCTGGTTGCTTTACGGACGCAACCCGCTCAAGGAGGGTCAGATCGACCCGCTCAAGAAGCCGCTTGGGTTTGTGTTCACCGGCATGGAAAACAAATGGTTCGTGGACGAAGGCTATGGTGTGCTCATCCTGACCCCGTTCAAGAAGGCTTCGCAATTCCTTGCGGATGTGATCGACTGGCGCTTCTGGCACGACTTCGTGCATGATACTGTTATTGCAGGGACGTACAACTGGCTCAGCGATGTGGTGCTCAGCCGCTATGCTGACCAGAAGGGTATCGATACCTTCTTCAACAGCTGGGGCGATTTCACGAAGTGGCTTTCCGGCAATGTCCGCAGAATCCAAAACGGATTTGTCCGCTCGTACGCGCTCTCTGTGTTATTGGGCGTGGTGCTGATCCTGGGTTATCTCATCTTTAAATAGTTGAAAGTTGCAGGTTACAGGTTTAAGGTTTCAAACCTTCAACTTGCAACCTTCAACCTGTAACCTTCAACGATCTCTCATTCGAGGATAGAACATGGAATTTCTTTTGCAACCTCTTACACTCCTGACCTTTCTTCCACTGGTAGGTGTGCTCGTGCTGTTGTTCGTGAACGCCGAGCAGAAGACCGCCATCCGCTGGATCGCCATGGTCACATCACTGGTAACGTTTGTTGCTTCGTTGTGGGTGCTTTCGATGTTTGAAACGTCGAACCCTGACCTGCAATTGGAAGCCAAGTACGCATGGATCCACGTTGCGGGCTGGAACATCTACTACTATCTTGCTGTGGATGGTCTAAGCATTTTGCTCGTCATGCTGACTGCCTTCCTCACCCCGATCTCCATCCTCTCCACGTGGAAGGCTGTTGAAGACCGCGTCAAGGATTTCATGATCTTCTTCCTCCTATTGGAAGTGGGCATGATGGGTGTCTTCCTTGCGCAGGATCTGTTCCTGTTCTACATCTTCTGGGAATTCACCCTGGTGCCGATGTACTTCCTCATCGGAATCTGGGGTGGACCGCGCCGCGTCTATGCCGCTGTCAAATTCTTCCTCTATACGATGGCGGGATCCATCCTGATGCTGTTGGCGATCATCTATCTCGGCATTCAGGCGCAGAACACGTTCAACGTGCCGGACCTGCTCGTCCGCCTGCCTGACCTGTACGCGACCGGAAGAATACCCGCCGACGTGCAGATGCTGCTCTTCATCGCTTTCACCGCTGCCTTCGCCATTAAGGTCCCGATGTGGCCCCTGCACTCGTGGCTGCCCGATGCGCACGTCGAAGCGCCGACCGCCGGTTCCGTCATCCTTGCTGGTGTTTTGCTGAAGATGGGTACCTACGGCTTCCTGCGCTTCAACATCCAACTCTTCCCGGACGCCACCGTTCAAGCCGCTCCTTGGATCGCGCTTCTCGCCACCATTGGCATCATCTATGGTGCAATGGTTTCCTACGCCCAATCTGATGTGAAGAAACTGGTCGCTTACTCCTCGGTGAGTCACCTTGGCTTCGTAATGCTCGGTCTCTTTGCGCTCAACGCCGAAGGCGTAGCGGGAGCAATTTTGCAGATGGTCAACCACGGTCTCAGCACGGGCGCGTTGTTCCTCCTCATCGGTATGATCTATGAACAAACCCACACCCGCGAAATTAAAGTCTACGGCGGTTTGTGGAAGATCACCCCGATCTTCGGCACCATCATGCTCATCGCCTCGCTCTCCTCGATGGGTCTGCCCGGTCTCAACGGCTTTGTGGGTGAGTTCACCATCCTGCTCGGCGCGTTTGGCTCAAAAGCCATCGGCAGCCCCTGGTATGCCGGTCTTTCCGCCCTCGGTGTCATCATGGCGGCGGTCTACATCCTTTACATGTTCCAAAAGGTCTTCCTTGGACCTGCCGGCGAGATTACTCATCACCATGAACTCAAAGACCTCAACTGGCGCGAGATCCTCACGGTTCTGCCACTGGTCGTCTTCATGTTCTGGATCGGTCTGTATCCCAAGCCGTTCTTCGACATCCTCGCCCCTGCGGTTGAGAAGTTGCTGTCGGCTTTGCCGTTATAAAAATAAATTACCAATTACTAATTCCTGCCTGCTGACATCGGTAAGCTGGAAATTGGTAACTGGTGATTGGAGCGTTCATGGCGCCACCTGTCAACTATACTGATCTTTACACCATCCTTCCGTACATCATTCTCACTGTATGGGCGTGTCTGCTTTTGCTTGTGGATGCGTTCCTGATCCCAAAAAGCAGCAAGGGCATCACGGCATTTCTTGCAGCATTGGGTCTGGCGATATCACTTGGATACTCCGTTACTCAGGTGGGTATTCAGAGTACGGGCTTTGCTGGCATGGTCACTCTCGATGGTTTCTCCACTTTTGCCAACATCCTCCTGCTCGCCAGCGGGTTGTTCGGCGTTGCCCTTGCCTATGGCTACACCAAACGCATGGGCATCGAACGCGGTGAATACTATACCCTGATGCTATTCAGCGTGACCGGCATGATGCTCATGGCGCAAGCCAGCGACCTCATCATCGTCTTCCTCGCGCTCGAACTGCTTTCCATTCCGCTCTACGTCCTCTCCGCCCTTGCTCGCAAACTGGATTCGGAGGAATCCGGCGTGAAATACTTCCTGCTTGGCGCTTTCGCCAGCGGATTCGTCGTCTACGGAACGGCTCTGATCTTCGGCGCGACGGGGTCCACACATTTGATCAGCATATTCGCCCAAGCCGCTTCCGGCATGACCTCGAACCTGCTCCTGACCATTGGGGCTGCGCTTCTGCTGGTGGGCTTCGGTTTCAAGGTTGCCGCCGTTCCCTTCCACATGTGGACGCCTGATGTCTACCAAGGCGCACCGACCTCTGTCACTGCTTTCATGGCAGCAGGCGCAAAGATCGCAGGGTTCGTGGCGTTGTTCCGCGTGTTCGCCACCGCTTTCCCCGCCATCGCTCCCGATATGACCGCCATCCTCTGGGCGATCTCTGCACTGACCATGATCATCGGCAACATCGTCGCCATCTCACAGACGAACATCAAGCGCATGCTGGCATACTCTGCCATTGCGCACGCGGGGTACATCCTCATGGCGTTTGTTCCATACGGGAATGAAGCGGTCATGCCGATTGCCATTGCCGCTGGTTTGTTCTACCTCGTGGCATATGCTGTCAGCAACTTCGGTTCCTGGGGTGTGGTCATTGCCCTCGAAAAAGCCGAAGGCAAGGGGCTCGAATTGGATGATTATGCCGGGCTGGCGAAGAAATATCCCGCCCTTGCTATCGCCATGACCATCTTCATGCTCTCGCTCATCGGCTTTCCCCCGACGCTTGGCATGGTGGGTAAGTTCTACCTCTTCCGTTCCGCCATCGCAGGTGGATTCTCGGGTCTGGCTCTCATTGGTTTGATCACTTCGTTGATCTCGGCATACTACTACCTGCGTGTCGTCGTCAACATGTACATGAAGGAAGGCGATCCCGAAATTGAACGCGAACCCTGGCTTGGGTTTACCACTGCCGTCACCGCGATTGTAACGGTCGTCGTCAGTTTTGTCCCGCAGTTTCTCTTCCTGCTGGCGAGTACGGCAGTATTGAGGTAGTGTTTATTGACAGAATGTTCCTTTGGGGTATAATATCGCCCGCTAGTTTAATAATTTGATGGCTCCGTAGCTCAACGGCAGAGCAGTTGACTCTTAATCAATTGGTTGGGGGTTCAAATCCCTCCGGAGTCACCAGTACAAAAAACATCCCGCTGCCGGGATGTTTTTTTTTCATGCAGGCGAATCTACCCAAAGAATTCCATCAGCCACACGATCAGCGGAGCGACTGCCAGCGCAGGCAGGAAGTTCCCCACGCGGATCTTTTTGATCTCCAGTAGATTGCTGATTGCCAGCCCCACGAGGATCACACCGCCTGTGGCGGTCATTTCGTTCATCATTGGGTCACTGATGACAGCACTCAATGTGCCCGCCAGAAGGCTGATTCCACCCTGATAGACAAGCACGATCACAGAGGAGAACAACACTCCAATTCCAAGGGTGGAAGCGAAGGCAATGGAAGCGAAACCATCCAGTGTGGATTTGACCGCCAGCAGGTTGTAATCGCCGGTTAGCCCGTCTTGGATCGAGCCGAGGATTGCCATCGGACCGATGCAGAAAAGCAGCGAAGCGACCATGAATCCGCGCACAAAGCGGGAACCGCCGCCTGTTTCTGAGTCGGACGAGAAGCGTTTTTCGAGCGCCAGCCCCAAATGTTGCAAACCATCCTCGATCTTCCACCATTCGCCGAGCAGGGTGCCGATAATGATCGCACCCAACACGATAAGTTGGTTCTCGCTCTTCAGGAACATTTGCAGCCCCATCACGCCGGTGAAAAGACCCATGCCCGCGATAACGGTGTTCTTGAAACGCTCCGGGATGCGCGAGCCGAAGAGCAGCCCAATGGCACCGCCGACGAGAACGGCAACGACGTTGATAATGGTTCCAGTCATATCACTTCCTTGAGATTGCGTTGGGGTGTGTAAACGAACTTCGGAAGCCGTCTTGACTTCCGAAGTCTGGTCTCATCAGGGTTTCGCCAGTGAAGTCTTCCTGCCTGCGTATTGGTTCTCCAACAGTTCAAGCACGAAACACAGCGAAGACAAACGGTTAAGGTAACGCTGCAAATGTGGGTTGAAGACCACTTCGCCATCGTAGAGTTCCACCACGCGCCGCTCTGCCCTGCGGACGATGGCGCGTGCCAGCGAAAGCGCCGCCCCGCCCAGCGTATCGCCCGGCAGGATGAATTCCTTTGGCATTTCGACCACCTTGCTCAGTTCATCGGTCTCGTGTTCGAGCCAGATTACCCGAGCCTCGTCAATACCGCGAAATTTTTCCGCGTTCTCCGGCGTGGCGGCAACCTCCGCCATCAGTTTGTACAGATCCCGTTGGGCTTCGAGCAGGATGCGGGGAGTCTGAGGCGCGGCGCATTGGGCGCGGGCAAGCCCCAGCGCGGCGGATGCTTCGTCCAGCGTGCCAACCGCTTCCATCTGAACATGATATTTTGGCACGCGTCCCTCGCCCAGCAAGCCGGTCGTGCCATCGTCACCTTTGGCTGTATAAAAAGTCATGCGGGCATTATAACCACTTAATGCAAGCCTCGCGTATAATTTCGCCCATGATCTTAAAATACCACATCCAAATGACCCGTGCGGCGCTCAGTCCTTATTTCAGTGAGCGCGCGCTGGAGATCATCATTGCCGCCAACCTCAAGCAGGATGACCTTAAGAATCAGATCGGTCATGATGAGATCCATTATGACAACAACGCCATCGACAAGGGTGACCGTTACATCATCGAGCAGCGCGGAACCATCATTGCGACGCTGCTTTCTCCCGGAATTTTGGCGGCATGGATCGCGTTCGGGCGGATGCTGCACACCGCGCAGGATTTCTACGCTCACACCAATTACGTCAGCCTGTGGCTGGATCAATTTGACGGAGCGCCTCCCCCTCCGGCGGAAGTTGATCCGCTAAAGAAGGACCTGGTCAAAAGCCCGAACCTTCGCTCCGGCAAGATCTACTTCCCCCTGGATTGGTTGTATTTCATCAAGCCGCTGCGCCCGCTGATCTTGAAGTTCCTGCCCAAAGACTCGCATGGTTGGATGAACCTCGACTCGCCTGAGCAGGGACCCAAATTCGACTATGCCCTTGCCGCCGCAACGAAACGCACCGAATACGAACTTGACCTGCTGCGCAAACTGCTTACCCCCGAAATGTTCGCGCGGTTTACAGACAAGCAACCGGTTTAAACATGGAATGACAAGAAAGGTATAATGATACGCATGGATACAAAAGCAAAACTGAACGAAGCAGTAAAAGAAGCCATGAAGAGCGGCGACGAAGTCCGCAAGCGCACGGTGCGCATGGTGCTCGCCGCAGTGAAACAGCAGGAAGTGGACAAACAGACTACGCTCGATGAAGCGGCGTTAATGGCGTTGATCCAAAAGGAGGTCAAGAACCGTCGCGAAGCACTGGAGGAAGCGAAGAAAGCCAGCCGGGATGATCTGGTAGCGGAAAATGAATCCGAGATCAAAGTCCTCGAAGAATTTCTCCCCAAAGCCATGCCTGCCGAGGAACTGCGCGCCCTGGTGCAAGCTGCCATCGCGGAGGTCGGGGCAGCCGCTCCATCTGACATGGGCAAGGTGATGAAGGTCGTCATGCCCCGTGTAGCGGGACGCGCCCCGAACGATATGATCAGCGCCACGGTCAAAGAGCTGCTTACCAAGTAAGCCTGATTCCGTAACGGGAACGGGTTGATCCATGCCCGCCCGTTACGGTTTATGTTATGTCTGCAAGAAGCCCTGTCCCCCCCCGCATCCGCATTTTACAGATTAGTCTGATTGTGGCAGTCAGCCTTGTTTCATTCACTGTGCTGTCCATGCCCATCGGTTTGCGTCCCGCCGTCCAAACGGTGGAGATCGGCAATGTTGCTACCTCCACGATTCAATCACCACGGGATATTGAATACGTCAGCGAGATCCGCACAGAAGAGGCGCGTAAGGCAGCCGAAAGTGCCGTGCAGCCGGTGTACAGCCTGCCAGACCCAGCCATTGCCCGCCAACAGATCGAACGCCTGCGCACTACGCTGCAAAATATCACAGCGATTCGCGACGACCCCGAATTGACCCAGAACGAAAAACGCTCAAATCTGTTGGAATTAAGCGATGTGCGCCTCAAGGTCGAGACGGTGGATTACCTGTTGACCATAACCAGCACCCGTTGGGATTCGGTCCAGGCGGAGACGGTGCGCGTGCTGGAGCAGGTGATGCGCCGCGCCATCTACGAAGACCGGCTCGATGCTGCGCAATCCGGGGTTTCCTCCTTTGTTAGTTTCACGTTCACTGAGCAGCAATCTGCCTTGGTGACAGAACTGGCAACGCCCTTTGTCCTTCCGAACAGTTTCTTCAGTCAGGAATTGACCGACGCTGCGAAACAATCCGCACGCGATGCGGTCAAGCCGGTGGTGCAGGCGTACAAGGCGGGGGAGACCATCGTTCCCGCCGGAGAGATTGTCACCCCCGCAGATATGGAAGCCTTTCAGCAATTGGGCATTATCCAGCCCGGTCAACGTTGGGAAGACCTTGCCGCCTCGGCTTCGGTTGTGGTTATCAGCGCTGCTTTTGTCCCGTTATATTTTTATCGCCGCCGCCGCAATGCAGTCCTGAGCAACCCCAAGAACCTGATCGTCATTGCTTTGTTGTTCATCCTCTTCCTCGTTGGCGCGCGTCTGTTCGTCGGGCGGACGCTCGCTCCATACGGGTATCCCATCCAATCGGCCGCGCTGCTCTTCACTGCCCTGTTCGGAATGGAAGTGGGGTTGGTCTTTGCCATTCCACTTTGCATACTTGCCGGGTTTGGATTGCCCAATTCGCTCGATATCACGCCGTATTATTTGTTCTCCTCCATGATCGGTCTGCTGGCGTTGGGACCAGCGCGGAGATTTTGGGGTTTCCTGCGCGCCGGGCTTGCCATCTCCCTCGCTGCTGCGGGGGCGCTCATGGCGTTCCGCATTCCGCTTATCACGCTCGATTGGGTTGGCATCATCCAATATGCGGGTGTGATCGCCTTTGCGGGCTTTTCCTCTGCAAGCATCGCGTTGCTGCTGCAATACCTGCTGGCACAGATACTCGGGCTGACTACCGCCCTGCAATTGCTCGACATCTCCCGCCCCGATTCCCCGCTGCTGCAATTCTTTTTGCGTAGCGCACCGGGAACGTATCAGCACAGCCTGCAAGTAGCCAACCTTGCCGAACAGGCAGCCGAAAAGATCGGCGCAGACCCACTGCTGACCCGTGTTGGCGCTTTATTTCATGACATTGGCAAAGCGCTCAACCCGACCTTCTTCATCGAGAACCAGATGCCCGGCAACATGAACGCGCATCAAGATTCAGACCCCGGAGAGGTTGCCGCCACCATCATCCGTCATGTCACCGACGGCGTGCAACTCGCCAAAAAGCACCGTCTACCCCTCCGGCTACATGATTTCATCCTCGAGCATCATGGCACGCTCATCACTCACTATCAATACAGTCAGGCAATGGAAGCGGCGGGCGGCGATGTGACCAAAGTTGATATCGAACAATTCCGTTATCCCGGTCCGCGCCCCACTTCACGTGAGACTGCCCTGCTCATGCTCGCGGATGCCACCGAAGCCCGCGCCCGCGCCGAACGTCCATCCAGTGACGAAGAGATCCGCGCTCTGGTCACCAGCGTCATCCAGACCGTGCAAAAATTCAACCAGCTGGATAACACCATGTTAACCTTGCGCGACCTGAACCTGATCACCGAATCGTTCGTCACCACCCTGCGCGGAACCTACCACCCGCGCATCCAATACCCGAAAGCCGTCGTCCCAGATCAGGATGCAACCCTGGTCGCACCGAGAAGAGAAAAATGATCCACATCGACAACCCACTGGAATTTCCTGAAACGCTTCTTTTGGAACGCGCCGCCCGCTTCACCCTGGAAGTCGCCCCTGCGCTCCACCCGGATTTGCAAGTTAACCTGACCGATGCAGACCTCACCATCGTCTTGACCGACGACCGGCAGTTGCACGAACTGAATCTGGATTATCTCGGCGTGGATGCGCCGACCGACGTCCTCTCCTTCCCCGCTTCAGAAACGGACCCGGAAACGGGTGCTGTTTACTTGGGCGATATCGTCCTTTCGATTCCGCGTGCGGTGCAGCAGGCAGAGGCGGCAGGTCACAGTGTGGAAGCGGAGGCACAGCTGCTGGTTGTGCATGGGACGTTGCACCTGCTCGGGTACGATCATGCCACAGACGAGGAAAAAGCCGTCATGTGGGCGGAACAGGCAAAGGTATTGGAAAAATTGGGGCTCGCCCGCATTAAGATACAGGAATAGACCGTGAAGGCATTCCTCGTTTCGCGGATCCAGTCGTTTCGTCATGCCTTTCGCGGATGGTTCTACGCCTTGCGAACCCAGCGCAATGCATGGATTCACAGTGCCATTGCCACCATTGTATTTATCCTGGGTATTTGGCTGCGGCTGTCCCCGCTCGATTGGGCGATCATCATTTTAACCATCGCGATGGTCTTCGCAGCCGAATTCATGAATACCGCCATCGAGGCTGTCGTGGATCTTGCCAGCCCGGAGACTCATCCGCTCGCCAAGATCGCCAAGGATGTGGGGGCTGCTTCTGTGTTGGTTGCTGCGCTGGCTGCCATTCTGATCGGTTTGCTTATTCTCGGTCCACCGTTGTGGGCAAAACTGATCACTATCTTTTGATCTCTGGAGTTTCCATGACCGTATCTTTCAAGTTTGGAACTGTCGGTTCGCCGATGGGCACACCCAAGAAACCCGGCGGAACGGTCGGCGCAATTGCGTTCAGCAAGTCCATCGGGTTGGATGCACTCGAACTCGGCTGGGTGCAATCTGTCCGCGTGACCGAATCTACCTGTGCGGCGATCAAGGCTGCAGGTCAGGCAGAAGCGGTGAATTTGTCGGTGCATGCTCCGTACTTTATCAATCTCAATGCCACGGACGAGGAATGGCCCAAATCACGCAAACGTCTGATGGATGCGGCGCATTACGGATATCTCGCCGGTGCAACAGACATCATCTTCCATCCCGGTTCCTATTTCGGAAATGATCCGGCAGATGTGTTGAAAATCGCGTTGCCACGCTTGGAAGGTTGCGTGAAGAAATTGCAGAAGAATGGGGATAAGGTCACGCTCCGCCCGGAGACGATGGGCAAGTCTGCCATGCTGGGTTCGTTCGAGGATGCGCTGGCGATGAGCAAAGCCATGGATATGGTGCAGCCCTGTTTGGATTTTGCGCATTTGCATGCGCGCCCCGGCGATGGTTCGATGAATACATATGATGAATGGTCGCGCCTGCTGGAGAAGTATGGCAAGACGTTGGGCGGCAAAGCCTTGAAACATTTGCATATTCACCTCTCGGGCATCGAGTATGGACCGAAAGGCGAGAAGAATCATCTTCCGCTGGCAGAGGCGGATCTTGACCTGAAGGCGTTGTTCAAAGCCATGAAGGAATTCGGCTGCGGCGGGCGCATCTTGTGTGAAAGCCCCATCATGGAAGAGGATGCACTGACGATGAAGAAAACGTGGATGAAGATCAGCGGCGAGAAATAGATCTACCTGTCACAATTAAAAAAACATCCCGCTTCGAACATGCGGGATGTTTTTTTTGTCAGGCGGGTTTATTTATTCAAGCCAACGTTCAGTTCGTTCACCGCCGGGTCGTTCGGTCCTACGACGAGATTGTCGGCGTAGACATCGTAATAGCCCTGCGCCGAAAAGACGAGGGTGAACTGCGTGTCGCGCGGGATGCCGGTGATCTTGTATGCGCCGTTGTTCCCGGTTTGCAGATAGGCAGCGATGTAGCTATCCGAGTAGTTGGTGTTTGCCCATTGTTCATAGGTGGTTCCCGATGTAAGGACGAACACATAGGCGCCCGAGATGGGGTTGTTGGTTGCGGCATCGTAGACGACGCCCTGAACGGTGGCGGTATCTCCGCTCGGTTGCGGCTGTTCGGTGCTGCCGCTGCTTCCGCTTCCGACCACAACCTGGGGTGAGGAGCCGAGGAAGTTGAGATTATCACCTGCGTACAGTTCTACATAGTAGGTGCCGGAGGGCATGGGGGCGCCGTCATTGGGCAGGTAGGTGCCGAAGAGACCCTGATCGCCCCATTCCCAGGCATAACTGTATTCAGAAACTTTTTGCCCGTCCTTGTACCAGTATTCAACCACCAACTGTCCATCGGTCATGTTTGAGTACGCAAAGCCGGAGGCGATGCAATACACGCTGGCAGCGTAGGAACTGACTGTGTTACTTTCCCAGGTACATTTCTGTGCGGTGCTGGAGGACGTATCCAGCCAGACGAAATCGCCGGCAGATTCATTGCCGCTGCCGGGCTGGCTGACCACACCAGACTGGCTGAACGGGCTGGTGTATTGCCTGCCCGCCTGTGCCGCCTGAATGAGCGGCAATGCCAGGTTTACCGGGCGGATGCCGTTCAAGAAGCCGCCGATCGGGATGCAGCTGTCGTTCTGATTCACGATGCCGTCGCCGTTCGTATCCTGAATCTGGCGGCAGTCTGTAATATCTTGCAAGCCTTCTGCGCCGGAGGCGGCGATGGTGGGAACGCCGATGATGCGCCCGGCATTATCGGCTGCCAGCCCGCCGGAGTTTCCGCCGGAGATGGTCGCATCGGTCTTGATCCAGGCACGGTCGCCGATCTGACTTTCTGATGAAAAGCCGGAAACGGTTCCCTTGGTATAGGTAATGGTGTTACCGCCGATGGAGGGGAAGCCAAAGATATTAAGGTTATCTCCCACGCGGACATTGTCTGAGTTGCCCAATTCCACATACGGCAGGTTCAGGCTGTTAATGTCCACGGCGGTGCCGTTCACAGTGGAGGTGATCTGGATCACGGCGAGGTCAAGGTAGCCATCTACGGCGAGAATCTCGGCAATGTAGGATGGGACTGCCGGCTTGTCTTCAGAAACGATAAGTGCGACACCAAGCGTATCGGGCTCCAAGTCAGGATTGCCTATGGTTGTCGGGCTGGCGACGTGCGCGTTGGTTAGGATCAAGCCGGTGGGGGTGAGGATGGTTCCCGACCCGACATACCCGGGGATCAACTCGCCGTTTTGATTGAACAGACCAAAGATCTGCACCGTGGCGGAGATCAATTTGGCGCGATTGGAAGCCGACAAGTCTCCCGACTCTGCCACAGGTGAATCATTGGGCGTTACGGGTGTCACGGGTTCCACTGCCGGGGCGCCGCCGCCGTAGCACGCCAGTGACACCGAGACAAGGACAGTCAGCAGGAACCAGAATGGTTTAAAGAGTTTGGGTTTCATACTCGCCTCTGCTAAAAGTTAAGGGACTGTAGAAAAAGATGGAAGCGGTTCAGGTCGAGATCATAGTTCTTCTCGTCCGCCTGGAAGGAAACTACAATGGCATGGTCGCCGCTCAGAAAGACATAATCTGTGCCGAGCACCACGCTGGGGATTTCTGTATGGGTCAGGTCGGGGTTGGATTCGACGAAGACGTAATTGATCTCGAACGCATCCCGCCCATGCACGGTCACCTCACGTTGATCCAACATGCGGAAGGCGATCAGGTTTTGGGCATGTTCGAGGGATACCCGGCTTGCGATCTCAGAGGAAGTTGCATCTCCGGCGATGGCGATCTTGCGGACCGTGTAGGTCGCGCCGAATCCGCTCGAATTGATGTCTGTGGTGCGCAAAAGCACATCCCCTGACGGTTCGGCTTGCAGCCAGCCTTTGGGCGCTTCAGCGCTGATGCCCTCCGCGCTGAAGGGCAGGCTGGCGTTTTCGATGCTGGATTTGTAAAACCATCCCGCGGCAAGCGCGATGACGGTCACAAGAATGACGGTGATCTCCGCGAAGCGGTCACCGAGGGAAGCTTGTTTGTTCGCCATGGGTTTTCTCCTACTTCCCCGCTTCAAGCGAGCGGATGTTGCGCCGGACCAGCCAAAGGATGATGCCGGTGGTCAAGAGAGCGACCACTGCAGCGAGGACGAGCCCCATCCAAGTGTTGGTGGTTGCGCCGCTCAGGGTGATGGTAGGGCGGGTGACAATGCCTTGAAGCCAATTGAATACGCCATTGAAGACAGCCGCAAGGGTGATGCCAAGCGGCATCCACCAGATCTGTTCCGATTCGAATTTGGCACGCCCGAGGAAGTATCCCGTAATGCCGGAGAACGCCGCCTGCGCTAATGCGACCACTGCCATGCGAATGATGCCTGCGCCAAGGTCCACACCGCCGTTCGAGACGACAAAGTTGATGTTCAGGACGGTGGCATAGCCCAATCCCGCTGCTGTGGCGTAGATGACGCCGTCGGTCGGTTCGTCGAATTCACCGGAGTTGTAGATGCTGTAACGCACCGCGGCATACTTCAGGAATTCCTGCGTGAAGCCGACGACGAGAATTCCGCCCAAAATAACGGACATGGTGTCGTTGCGCAGCCAGTGGGAAACCCGGAACAGGTTCTCGACCACTGGGATGCCGATGGCGGCTGCCAGCAGAGCGCCCAACCCAAAAACACCGAGCACAAAGCCCTTGGGTTCAGGTTCCGCCCGGTCTTGCAGGTAGAAAAATGTCAACCAGATGGCGGCAGGCACAAGTGCAAGAAAAACGCCTGTTAATAAAAGGGTATTGGGGGTGAAAACTGGTTGAATTGCCCCATCCAAAACGTAGACGATGCCCACGAAAACCACCAGGCTGACGATCAATAGGATCTCATCACGCCAGACGTGTTTTCGCTCGTGAATGACTTTTGCCTCACTCATGAGTCGTTCCTCCTCTTTATAAGAATGTTAGTCTATCGTCCATCATATTGAAAAAAACGATAATGTCAATAGGAAGGAGGGGGGGAGGAGGCTTGGGGTTGGATCCGCTTACAGGCTGGCGACCAGCCCAAAGTCGGAGGGGAGAAGCGAGAACATGTGCGCGTCGTAGAGCCGTTTGCCGACGGTCATCCGGTTGAGCAGGATTCCCTCATAATGTGCGTTGATCTTTTCCGCGACCCGTTTGCTGGCGTCGTTGCCGATGGCGATGACGATCTCGGCGCGGATGAGTTTCACCCGTTCGAAGGCGAAGCGGGCAGATAGTTTGGCGGCGCGCCCGGCAATGCCCCTGCCGTGCTGCGGAGTGCGCACCCAATATCCGAGGTTGCAAAATTTGTAAACAGGGTGGATGTGACTCAAACCGCAGCCGCCCAGCAGGGTTCCTTGTTGGGCGTCGACAATGGCGAAGGAATACAGGCTGCCGCGCGACCATTCCGCGCGGGTGACGGTGATGAAGTTGCGGGCGACATCGAGGGTGTATGCCGGGGTCGCCCAGGACATCCACGGGCTGAGATCGGGCAGTGACTCTTGCACGGCTTTGTGCAGTTCTTTTTCCTCCCCAAATTCAAACGGGCGGATGGTGACCACCCCGTCGGTCATTTTCGAGTATGGGAACATGGCACTCTTTCGACAAAAAAAGAGACACGTTTCACTGGAAGGTGAGATGTGTCTCCATGAGGGTTCTGCCGGTTGGGAATGGTTATGAAATATAGTCTCGCAGGTTGTGTTCCACTGCGTAGGCGGCTGCCTCGGCACGGTTGTTCACATTCAACTTTGAGAGAATGCTCGAGACGTAGTTGCGCACCGTGCCTTCGCCGAGGAAGAGGGTCTTGGCGATCTCGCGGTTGGTCTTGCCTTCAGAGACGAGCAGCAGCACGTGTTTTTCCTGCTGGCTCAAGTGGGCAAAGGCAGATGCCTCTTCTTCTTTCACGGCGCGGCGCACTTCCTGGAAGACGCGCTGCGTCACCGCCGGGTCGAGCAGCGCTTCGCCGCGACCGACTGACTCGAGCGCTTTGACCAGGTCTTCGCTGCCGATCTGCTTGAGGATGTAACCCGAGGCTCCCGCGCGAATGGCGGAAAAGAGCATTTCGTCCTCGGCGTACGAGGTGAGCATGATAACCTTCGTGTTGGGGAACTGGTTCACGATCTGCTCGCAGGCTTCGATGCCCGATGTGCCGGGCAGGCGAATATCCATCACGACCACATCGGGCTTGAGCAGGGACGTTTGCTCGAGCGCTTCACGCGCCGAACCGGCTTCTCCCACCACATCGAATTGCGGGTGCCGCTCGAGCAGCGATTTCAGCCCGAGGCGCACCACTTCATGATCGTCTACAAGGATGATTCGTTGTTTCTTCATGAGCCCCATTTTACCCTATGAAATATGAAAAAACGGGCAAAATTCATGAAATTCCCACCTTTTTCAAACTCTGCAAATGTTCCTCGATATGCGCCAGGCTGCGCTCCACCCAAAGTTGCAGCGTCAGCCCGCTGCCAAGCGTCTCATGCCGGCTCAGGCGCGACCACCCCTCTTGCGGCATTTCCTTCAAGGCGCTGCACATTCCGGCGATGCTGGCGGAAAACTCACCCAGCACGCTGGCAAGCGGCTCGTCCGCTTTGTAATGCTCCGCCATCCAATGATCGGCATTGAAACTCGGGAACTCAGGATTATCCTCGCTCAACGTCCGGCGGATGCGCGCACCATAAACGAAGCGCTCCCCATCCCGCGTATGGGCTGCGATCTGATGCACGTTCCATTCGCCCTCCACATTGGTGGACGGGTCAGCGAACGATTCGCACGCCGCGCAAAATTCAGCCGCTGCTTCGCCCAGCCGCGCGATCAACTTTTCGCGATATTCCAACAATTCTTTCATGCTTCCTCCAGGATGCGCATTGCCGCATCGAACGAACTCACAGCGTGGATGCGGATTCCATGCTGACTCAGTTCACGGTCTGCCTGATGCGATAACTCCATCAAGCCGGCTTTGCTTGCAAAATACGCGCCCGCTTCGCCGCCGGACCCGCCGCCTGAGTCTGCCACCAGATTCAGGATCACCCCTTTGCCTTTGGTTTTCATCACGCGCCCTGCGGTTTGGATCATCAAAAAAGCGCCCGTCAAGTTCACCTCGAGCGTGCGATGCCAGTCCCATTCATCCATTGCCAGCAGGGAACCATGCGGCTCCACCGCCGCGTGGTTGATGAGGATATCGACGCCGCCGAAATCATCCTCCACGTTTTTGATGACGGTTTGCGCCCCGACTTTCTTGGCGATGTCCTCCACGTAGGCTTTGGCATTTCCGCCATTTGCAAGGATGCCATCCACAACTTCCTCCACATTCATGGGGGAAATGTCGTTCGCGGCGATGATCGCGCCGCGCTTGGCGAGTTGCTCTGCCAGTTTGCGTCCGCTGCCTTTTCCTGCGCCGGTGATGAGAATGATTTTGTCTTTGAGTTCCATGATCTTTTTCTTGGGTCAGTTACAAAATGGGATCGTATCCGGGTTTTCGTTGGCGTTCAGTGGCAGCCCAAAATACGGCGAGGGGTCGTATGTGTTTTCAATATCCAGTTCGTTCTTGTAATTTCCAAAGCCATCATCCTCCACAATGGAGATGTGCAAATGCACGCCCACCGGGTTGAGCGGATCGCCGGAGAAATTGCCCTGATATCCTAAAAACGTGCCCGCCTCCACGAAAACCTCTTGTGTGCCTTGCGGGAATTCCGGCGAGATGTAGGAATTTCCGTTCGCATCTGCCATGTGAGTATAGTACACCCAGATCTGTCGCGAAGGGTCGATCGGGTCTTGCGGCACGCGGATGATGACCGTGGATTTCCAATCCGCTTCGCGGGTGAGGTAGCCTGGGTAGGCTGCCACAATGGGCGTTACGCCGACGCTTGTCCCGGCGAAAATATCCAACCCGGAGTGACGATGACCGGGGCGGAAGGAATCGTCCCAGATAAAGCCGATCAAGCCATCGGTGGGGAAGATGAACGGGGCGTCATCGCAGACCGCGCCCGTCGTCATCACCAGATTGGGTCTCGTGGATGGGTCGCGGATGTATTCGATCACCTGCATGGTGCGGGTGGCGCTTCTTCCATATGTAAAGTACAGATAAATCCCCGCAGCGGCGATTGCTACAGGGATGGCAAGTAAAAATGATCTTTTGTACATTGATGTAATTATATATGCTTTGCGGAATTTGAAATTGCCTATTGAAAATCGTATGAAAACTTGTAATAATAATACTGCCGTGTTATGACATATCCTCCTCTAGGAGGGTGCTGGCATGGGGTTCTGCCTGTATTTGCATGAATGGGAGCCCGATCCGGTAAAACTGGTTTGTTGCTTCCTAAAGATATTTATTGGTATGTTCGTGTTAAAAAGCAAACCTGCCGCGAGGCGGGGACGCAAAGTCATGGGTCTTCCATGCTGTGATACGGAAGATTGCCAGACCGCCGAAGCGAACTTCGGCGGTTTTTGTTTAGTAAGGAGGTGCTTCGTTTAACCTGTTCTGTCGAATTTGATAATCCATCAAAACCCTACATCTTCCAAAGGAGAAAATCGAATGAAACGCTTGATCACGATTCTTGTGCTGGTGTTTTTTATCGCCGCCCTCTTGGTAGTCCCTGCCGGGGCGGACTCGACCAAATCCTATATCCTGATGGCTAAGGGCAACAAATTGCCCAAAGGTTTGGAGGCGAAGGTAGCTGCGGCTGGCGGAACGATCGATCGCTATATCGAGCAGGTTGGTCTGGTTGTGGTTTCATCCAATGACCCAAACTTCTCAGTTAATGCTGCCAAAATTTCGGGTATCAGTGATGTGATGCCGAACGTTGTTTCGCAATGGGTAGGACCCCTTGGTGACTTCAACCCGGAAGATATATCTGTAAGTGAAGACTTCGGCAATCCGCCTGTCAGCGGTGACGACGATTTTTTCTTTGATTTGCAATGGGGGCATGATGCTGTTGACGCGCCCGAAGCATGGAATGAAGGGTATCGCGGTGCAGGCGCACGCGTTGCTGTTTTGGATGGCGGTTTCGATCTCGATCATCCGGACCTGGCTCCCAACATCAATATGGCTCTCAGCATGAATTTTGTGGCGGGCGAAACCCTCCAATACGCGCTCCCCGATCCATTCAGTCATGGCTCGCATACTGCTGGTACCATCGCTGCGGCAGATAACGGCTTTGGGACGATAGGTGTCGCTCCCGAGGCGGAATTGGTGCTGATCAAGGTGCTCGGCGATGAAGGTTCCGGTTCGTTCGCGGACGTAATTTCGGGTATCGTGTATGCTGCAGATGTCGATGCAGACATCATCAGCATGAGTCTCGGCGCTTATCTCAATAAGAACGGCTTCTGCGACTCGGAAGGTTGTGTCAGCGCAAACGAAGTTGCTGCGCTGGTGAACGCGATCAAACGGGCGACCGATTACGCCAACAAGGAAGGCTCACTGGTCATTGCTTCTGCAGGGAATGATGCGATTGACTTCGACCATACGGCTAATCTCATCCATATCCCCTCAGACCTGCCAAAGGTGCTTTCCATTTCCGCCACGGCTCCCATTGGATGGGCAACTGACCCGGGAAATATCTTCCTGGACAACCTTGCCAGCTACAGCAACTATGGACAGTCTGCGATTGACTTTGGCGCGCCCGGCGGAGATTTTGTCTACCCTGGAGAAGAAGCGTGCCTGATTGCCGGTCTTTTGCGTCCTTGTTGGGTGTTTGACCTCGTTTTCAGCACAGGTAACAACGGTTGGTATTGGTCGGCAGGCACCAGTATGGCTGCTCCACATGCCTCTGGCGTGGCAGCGATCATCGTTGGTATGAATGGCGGGGATATGAATCCCGCGCATCTTGAAGCAGCGCTGCGTGCTTCTGCCGATGATCTTGGCAAGCCGGGCAATGACGATGCCTACGGTGCAGGTCGCGTCAATGCCTATAATGCCGTAAGATAAAACTTGGATCTCTGATCCTGGTCAGGCTGGTGGAAAACCCATCAGCCTGTTTTCTTTAAGTGGCGGGTGCAGTTTCTAACAAAAAATCTATTCGATGTTATCCAAATTCTTATATTTCAAATTTAAGATACGGACATTGATAAAACAAACAGGAGACATAAACTATGACCCTTTACATCCAATCTTATCCGTTTCGCCGCACTGCCACCCGCCGCTGGGTTGCACAACCCCAAGCCCGCTCACTGATGGTCAACGTCCGCGAGAAAGAGGATGCGTACATCCTATCCGCGCTCGTGCCCGGACTCAAAGCCGAAGACCTGAACATTCAGGTGCTTGAGAACGTGGTCCGTATTGAGGGCGAATACAAAGCCGAAGAAGCCGAATATCTGCTGAGCGAACTCCCGCAGGGAAGTTTCCAGCGCACACTGCGCATGCCCGCCGAGATCGAAGCGGACAAAGTCGAGGCGAAGATCGCCGATGGCGTCCTGACCCTGACCCTGCCCAAAGCCGAGTCCGCGCGCCCGAAGCGCATTCAGGTTTCGGTCAACTAATCAAGCCAAGGTCACGCCTGAAGCGTGACCTTCTTTTTTACCGTTATAATTCTGGGACTCTTATTCTCGGAGAACCCAAGTGCGTGCAAAACAAATTCTGTTCGTCCTTCTGCTCGTTTCGATTCTGACTGCTTGCGGCGGAACCGAGCCCACCGACATCCCGGCTCCCACCGTCGTCCCTTCGCATACTCCCCAGCCGCCTGCCACGGCCATCCCGACCTCGTCCACACCGTTGGCAATTCTCGTCCTTCCGGCAGATATGGACAAGACCTCTTTCGACCTGTATCAGGAAACCGTCTACGACCTCGCGCAGACATCCGGTTTTCGGTTTCAGGTGCGCAACGTGTTGACGCCTGAAGATCTGGCAGACCCCACCTTGAAGGTTGTGATTGCTTTACCGCCCGACCCGGGCATCGCCTCCTTGGCGCCTACAGCTCCCGGTGTGCAATTTCTAGCGGTGAACATTCCCAACCTTACTGCCGGCGGGAATGTGAGCGTTCTCGCCCCGGATGGGCAGGCGGAACTTCCCGCCTTCCTTGCCGGGTACACTCTGGCAATGCTTGTCGAAGAGTACCATCTGGGCATGTTGTACCCTGAAGGCGATAACGATGCGAACCGCGCCGTCAACGCTTTTAACAACGGCATGAGATACTACTGCGGTTTGTGCAAGACGATCTATTTCTCGCCGATCGCTTATCCGACGTTTCTGTCGATTCCCCCCGGGGAAAACCCCGATACTTATGGCGGCTATGCCAATGTACTCATCAACGACCGCGATGTGGATGCACTTTACATCTATCCCAGCCTTGCCAGCGACGATTTCCTGACCTATGTAGGCACACAGGGCGTTTACCTCATCGGGACGGTCATGCCGCAGCAGCGCCCCGGCGGTTGGGTGATGACCATCACCCCGGATACGATCAAGGCGATCCAGACCTCATGGTCCAGCATGATCGCCGGGCAGGGCGGAATCACGGTTCAATCCCCACTCGGAATTGCAGATGTGGACCCGGGCATTCTCACCCCGGGAAAGCAGCGTCTGGTGCAAGGCGTTTTGGATGACCTGCTGGCTGGGCGAATCCTGACATCAAATCCCTAAACAAAAAATGACGGGCGTTCAAGCCCGTCATTTTTTTACACAAAAACCTGTATGGGTTGCCTGCGTGGCACGATCCAATCCTGACGCGCCAGCCAGGTCACACACTTGATCACCAGCGCCATCGGGCTGATGGGAGTGCTGATGTACTCATCCACACCGGCGCGGTAATACTTGGCAATCTCGAGTTTGTCCCTTTCGGGCGCCAGCAAGATCAGTGTGCCATCGGTGGTGAGACGGACGCTCTGACAGATTTCCAATTGTTCTTCCAAGGGAAGGGATCCGTCGAAATTGAGGAGGATCAGCGCGGGCGTGAGCATCTGCGCGGATTGCAGTCCGCGCACTGCCGTCGCTTCGCTGACGACGCGGTAATTCTTCTGCTCGAAGAAGGTTTCCCACAGGGAAACCAGTTCAACATCCCGGGAGATGATGAGGACAGTTTGCAGTTCATTGATATTGCGGTTCGTTCCGTATGCAACCATGGTGTCCTTCCTGTTTGAAAAGATGTTTTACTACCATGTGGTGGAAATGGCAAAAAAAGCGTCTGACCCGTTGGTACTATCTGGACAGGAATACTCCTTGACTGCATTTCGCATCGCATGATAAACTCTCGCCAGCCTTGAAAAAGGAAATCCAAAAGAAAGGAGCGCACTACCCATGATGATGAACAAGTTTTATGTAACCCTCTCTCTTGCAGGTATTGGTGTTTTTGATTCTCGTAGTGCGCCTGTTCGTCGTTAGACTCTTTCCTTGACAGTCTTGCGACCACGGCGCGCCAAGCCCCGTGGTCGTTTTCTTTTATCGCCAAAAGCGGTCACGGGTGAATCCCTGTGACCGCTTTTTGTTTTGACGATGTAAACGAGGAAACCATGTTAGACATACAAGCCCAGTTGTTCGAAGCGAAGGATGTGCGTTTTGGTCCCATCGACCATGAGACGCATCCTGAAATCGAATCCAGATGGACGCACGACGCCGAGTTCATGCGCCTGATGGAAATAAAACCTGTGCGCCCGCTTTCCCCGATGATGGTGAAGAAAAAGTACGAAGCCGTCGAAAAGGATATGGACGAGCAGAAGAACCTGTTCTATTTCACCATTCGCACCCGTGAAGATGACCGCTTTATCGGCAAGGCATTGATCGAGATGGTGGACTGGTCGAACGGCAATGGCTATCTCCAGATCGGCATCGGTGAGGCGGAGTTCCGCCGCATGGGGTACGGCTCGCAGGCATTGAACATGCTGCTGCGCTATGCCTTCGGCGAACTCAACCTGTACCGTGTCACTGCGGTGGTGCCCGCCTACAACCAGGGCGCGATCCGTCTCTTCCAGAAGTTTGGCTTTGTGGAGGAAGTGCGCCGCCGCAAGGCATTGCACCGCGACGGCGAATTTTGGGACATCATCGGTTTCGGCTTGCTGAATGCCGAATGGCGCGAACAGTTCAACGGTCGAGGGTGAAGCGATGAAAGACATCTATTGCGGAACCCTCGTCCGCCTCGCGTCGTTCTCGCCGGAAGTCATGGCGAGGAACTTCCTCAAATGGGATCGTGACACGGAAATGCAGCGCCTTAGCGATGTTGTGCCGACACAGTTGTGGTCGGAGAAAAAGATCAAAGAATACGTTGAAGGTTGGAAGGAAAGTGAGACAAGTTACCGTTTTGCGATCTGCCCGCTTGAGGAGGAGAAGTTCATCGGCATGGTTTCGCTGTGGGTCAGTTCGTGGAACCATGGCGAGGCGTGGCTTGGAATTTACATCGGCGAGCGCGAGTATTGGGGCAAAGGCTACGGCACCGATGCCATGCGCCTGATCGTGCAGTATGGGTTTACCGAACTCAACCTGCGGCGTATTTCGCTGGGCTTGCACGCCTTCAATGAACGCGCGTTGAAGAGTTACCTCAAAGTTGGCTTTCAAATGGAAGGCTGCGAACGCGGAGGTTTTTTGCGAGACGGCGTCCGCTGTGACGATTATGTAATGGGGTTGCTGCGGGAAGATTGGATTGCCGCGCAAAGTGCGCGATGAAAGGCATTCTCCGTAGTGAGCAAGAACGCCTCTCTGCTGCCATCTTTCAAGAGACCGGCAACCTCTTCTCCACGTGGAGCAAGGAATTTGATGATGAAAAAAGAAACGCTTCTTAATCTGGACCTGAAACTTCGCCCGGTCACCTGGGGTGACCTTCAGTCTGTGACCGATTTGATCTACGCCGTTTGCGAAGATGACGGCGATGTGACCGTTGCCACCTCGCTCGAGGAATTGGAAAAACAATGGCGGTCAGACGAGTTCAACCCCGAAACCGATGCCTTTGCGGTGGAAGCCCCGGACGGACGTGTCGTTGGCTATTCGGAACTCTACAATTACAAAGAACATGCAGACTTGGGGATCGACGCGTATTTTCACCCGGATTTCAAACACATCGGTGGGATGCTGCTCGAACGCACGCTGGAACGCGCCCGCGCAGAGATTCCCCTTGCCGCGCCGGATGTGCGGGTCTTTGTCCGCAGTACGACCGATGGCAAGGACACCTCTGGCAGGGCATTCCACACCCAGTTGGGATTTTCCCCCGTGCGGTATCACTGGCGCATGGAGATCACGCTGAAGGAAGCGCCGTCAGCGGTAGCTTTCCCCAGTGGAGTGGAACTCCGTCCCTTTGACAGGGAAGCGCATGCCCGCCTCGTCTGGCAGGCGGAGAATGACTCCTTCAGCGAGCATTGGGGGATGCATCCCCGCGCCTTCGAGTTGTGGTCGAGCCGAAAACTGGAAATCTCCGATTTCGACCCGACCTTGTGGCTGGTTGCCTGGGACGGCGATGAGATCGCAGGTTTTTCACAGAACCGTTTCCGCATGGGCATTGGCTGGGTGAATACACTGGGCGTCCGCAAGGCGTGGCGAAAAAATGGGCTTGGGTTGGCGCTATTGCAGCATTCATTTGGCGAATTCTACAGACGTGGAATGCCGACCATTGGGCTGGGCGTGGACGCATCCAACGCTACCGGCGCGACCCGCCTCTATCAGCGGGCGGGGATGACCGTGGCGAGCGAGTTTGTCACCTTCGAGAAGGAACTGCGCCCGGGCAGGGAACTGGAGGATGCCAGCGAGCGGATGTAGGCTGAAAATCCAAATATTTGCGGGAATCCACCCCAAAATTTCCCAAAATCCGATTCGCAGCGCGGAAAAATTCGGGGTAGAATCAATTGTATAGTTGAACTAAGAAAGGGATTCCTATGATGAATTTGCGATGCCTGTATTGCCAAACCCCATTTACCTTGGGACGTCCGGAAATGCTTACGGCGCTCGTTATAATGAACGAGAAGAATCAGAACCATTATGATGCACACTGCCCGCGCTGCCGCCGCGCCAACTCCATTTCGCGCCAGCGGATGGAACTCTTCTTCCCGAATTGGAAGGAAGCCGCCAAACAGCAGGCTTCCATGCCTGCCGCCCCCGCCGCAGACCTGCTCCCGGCAACCGCATCTCTCAAGACGGAGCCCCTGTCCAAGTCTGTCAAGGCTGCAACCTTGAAAGCAGCCGCCACCAAGAAAAACGCCGCTGCATCTGCCAAGCCGTCGGCTTCCAAGCGACAACGCGCCTCCAAGCCGGAGTCTGCCAAGAAGACCACCCCGTCCAAGGCTTCACCTTCCAAGACGAACAAGACCTCTTCGAAGGATAAGAAAAAGAAGTAACGGACGAACCCCGGAACCCCGACCCGCAGGTGTGCTCGCACCCTGCGGGCTTTTTTATGAAAAAAAGGAAATCATTCATGACCATTCGCGCAATATTCTTCGATTATGGTGGTGTGATCCAGCGCACCGAGTTTCAGGCACCACGGCAGCACCTTGCCGAACGGTTCAGCATGGATTACGACGATATCGACAAGCTGGTGTTTGGCGGCGAATCGGCGCAGCGTGCCTCGGTGGGTGAGATCAGGGAGGATGCCCACTGGTCGCAGGTGTTGAAGCGGCTCAAACAACCCGAATCCGAGTTGCAAACCATCAAGGACGAATTCTTCGGCGGCGATGTTGTTGACCACGAATTGGTTGAATTCATCCGTTCGCTGCGCCGAAGATTCCATGTGGGGCTGATCTCGAATGCGTGGGACGGCATGCGTCCGCATCTCGAACGCACCGGGCTGATCGAACTATTTGAAACGGTTATCATCTCGGCGGAAGTCGGGGTGATGAAGCCTGAGGCGAAGATCTATCATCTGGCGTTGGAACAGGCTCAGGTCGAGGCAGGGGAGGCGGTCTTCGTCGATGATATGCCCGCCAACATTGCAGCCTGTGAGTCCATCGGCATGAAGGGTGTCTTGTTCAAGGATCCGCGTGTGGCGATGGAAGCATTGAAGAAACTTTTGAAAGTGTAGATCATGAAAACAAAAACTGAAACGTTCATCCGTGACCTCGGTGACGGATTGATTTTGCGCCGCGCTTCGGTGGAGGATGCCGACGCGCTTGCGACCATGAACAGCATAATGCACAGTGACGACGGTCCCGAGAAACCCAATGAACGCATCGGTGCCTGGACCCGTGACCTGATCGCCAAACCGCACCCAACTCTCGCGGTGAACGATTTCACCATCGTCGAAGAGTCGGCAACCGGTCGCATCGTTTCAACGTTGTGTTTGATCCCCCAAACGTGGACATATGAAGGTGTTGAGTTTGGCGTGGGACGACCCGAGTTGGTGAGCACCCTGCCCGAATTTCGCAAACGCGGACTGGTTCGCATTCAAATGGATGAAGTCCACAAGTGGGGCGAGGAACGCGGTCATCTTGTGCAGATCATCACCGGCATTCCGTATTTCTATCGTCAATTTGGCTATGACATGGCATTGAACCTTGCCGGGCGGCGTTACGGTTTCGAGCCGCATGTGCCTGCGTTGAAATCTGGCGAGACGGAAAAGTATGTGCTTCGTCCCGCCTGTGAAGCGGATATTGATTTTATTTTGAGCGTTTACGAAGCGAATGAAAAACTCTATGCCATTTCGTGCAAGCGTACGCCGGAAAACATCCGCTATGAAATGAGCGGGCAAAGCCCTGACAATATCAACCATTTCGACATGGTGATGATCGAAGATGCCGGCGGGAAGCCGCTGGGGTTCTTCCAACATGCCACAGAATTGTGGTTCGGTGGTTTGTATTGCGTTTATTTCGGGCTGGAGAAAGGCGTCTCCTGGTTGGATGTCTCGCCTGCAGTAGCACGCTATCTCTGGAAGAAAGGCGGCGAGTATGCCGAACGTGACACGCAGACGCGCAGCGCGTTTGGGTTCAGCCTCGGGGAATGGCATCCCGTCTATGAGGCGATGGACGATAAACTCCCATCAGCCCGTAAGCCGTATGCCTATTACATCCGCGTGCCGGATCTGCCTGCTTTCCTGAATCATGTCAAACTTGCGTTGGAGAAGCGCTTGGCGGACTCCGTTGCGGCGGGGCACACAGGCGAGTTGAAACTCAGTTTCTACCGTGAAGGTCTGAAATTGGTCTTCGAGCGCGGACGTATCACTTCCGTTGAGCCGATGAAGGTCGCTTCTGGAACGGAAACCGATGCCAGTTTCCCTGACCTGACGTTTCTGCATCTCGTTTTCGGTCATCGCAGTTTGGATGAATTACGTCATGCATTCACGGATTGTTATTTTGAGAACAATACGGCGCGTGTGTTGCTGAACGCACTCTTCCCCAAGCGCCTTTCGGATGTGTATTCGGTCTATTAGACCATTTTATACGGGTGACCCATCCCGCTGCGCTGACGGGGTGGGTCACTTTGTTTGTACGAACCGCTGTCGGGTGGAAAGAAGCGGGGTTTCCTTCAAATGACTCTCCCATAACAAGAGTGCAAAGAGGTTTAATTGACGCATGTCTGACTTTGCATGTATAATCTTCGGGACTATCCCTCGTTGACGGGAAGTAGAGGCACAATGGCTCTGCGTGGCAATTTACGCGATTTTACGATTACTCAATTATTAAACCTGATCAATCTGGCGAGCAAAACGGGCACACTGGTCGTGGATGGATCTTCTGAACAGGCTTATGTTTCCTTCCGTGAAGGAAAATTGGCATATGTCCGCATTGGGAAGGATGATGGCAGCCTTGCCGCGGTTCTTTACAAGGCGAGCAAGATCAATGCGAACCAGTATCGTGCCATTGCCGACCGTGCCGGTCAAATGACAGACAAGGAACTGGGGCTGTTATTGATCAACGCCGGGTACGTCACCCAGGAAGACATCCTGATGAATTTGCAGGTGTACTTCACCGATCTGGTGCGCAAGTTGTTCACCTGGGTGGAGGGGATCTTCCGTTTCGAAAATGACATAATGCCGCCGGAAGACCGCATCAATGTGCGAATGGATCTTGAGAATATCATCATCGAAGGCTCGCGCCAGCTGCGTGAGCTGGAGCAGCTGCAGGATGAAATTCCCAGCCTCGATATGGCGCTTAAATTCACTGAACGCCCGCTGACCAACATCAACCTGAGCGTGGATGAGTGGAAGGTGGTCAAATTCGTCGATCCGAAGAATACCATGCGTCAGATCGCGAAAACGAACAAACTGACCGAGATCGAAGTCCGCCGGGTTGTGTACGGGCTTTTGCAAGCCGGGCTGGTGGAGTTGGTGCGCCCAGCCAATGTGCCTGTGCAGCAGAGCGTGAAAACGTTCCCCACACAGGACAAGGAAGAACAGAAATCATTGATCAACAAACTGATCGGCCGCATTCGTCAGCTTTAATTTTTTTGCGGGTCCGAAAGGATAGGAATTATGCAAACGGTCAAAATGGTAGTGACAGGTCCATTCAGCGCTGGCAAGACCCAGTTCATTCAGTCTGTCAGCGAGATCGACGTGGTCGCCACGGAACGCAGGATCTCCTCCGATGAGGAGCGCACGGTCAAAAATTCGACCACGGTTGCGATGGATTTCGGTCGCATCACGGTGGATGAAGACCTGGTCCTCTATCTGTTCGGCACGCCGGGACAGAAACGCTTCGACTTCATGTGGGAGATTCTCTCCGAAGGGATGCTGGGATTCATCGTAATGGTGGATAGCACCCGCCCCGAGACCTTCCGTGAAGCCCGCTCCATTTTGGAAACCTTCCGCGCCTACGCGCCGACGCCATACGTTGTGGCTGCCAACAAGCAGGATATGGATGATGCATGGGACCTGGAGGATATGGGTCATGCGCTCCGCCTGGACAAAACTACAAAACTGCTGCCCTGTGTGGCAACGGACCGCAATTCCGTCAAGACGATCCTGCTTGAATTGTTGTACAGCATTCTTCAGGAGATGGAGTCTGGGAAATAGCGGCGGGATGATCATTTGCTGTGTCGTCGATTACCACTGATCAAGGCATCGTTCATTATGAAGTCTACGGGCGCGGGCGCCCGGTCATTTTGTTGCATGGCTGGCTTGGGTCTTGGGGGTTATGGCAGGAAACCATGGCATACCTTGGCGCGTTCTACCGTACCTACGCGCTGGATTTTTGGGGCTTTGGAGAATCCGGCAAGAAGCGTGAAACCTACGCCGTTTCCGATTTTGTAGACCTCGTTAATCAATTCATGGACCAGCTGGGCATTGTCCATGCGCCGCTGGTCGGTCACAGCATGGGCGGCACGGTCAGCCTGTCGGTTGCCATTAAGTACCCGGAACGCGTGAGCAAGGTGGTCGTGGTCGGTTCGCCGATGGTGGGATCGTCGCTTGCGCCGCTGCTTAAGCTGGCGGGGCAACGACCCATCGCGTTCATGTTGTTTAACATGATGGGTCCCTTTCGCGCCTTCATGAAATATTATTATTCCCGCCTCATTTGCAGTGACCCGCGCTTCCCGGATATGATGGATCACGACCTTTCCCGCACGACGGTTGAATCATTCCTGCGTTCCATCGCATCGCTTCGCCGCACCGACCTGACGCCGATGCTCCCGCAGATCCGCGTCCCATCGATGGGCATGTACGGCGACAAGGACCTGATCGTCCACCCGAAGCAGTGGCAGCCGATGCAGACAGGGATTTCCCACGCGGTTATCGAGCGCTTCCCGGACTGTGGACATTTTCCCATGCTTGAAGAACCGACCCGCTTCAGCCAGACCTTGAAAAAATTCCTCGACGACGACTATCCCAACCCATGAACAACGACGCGTTCTTCTATCCACAAAAAATGGGGAGGATCATTCTCCTGGGCATGGAGGAAGTGGTTGGTAAAAGCGGGCTGAATGCCGTCCTTCGCCTCGCCAAGTTCGACGATCTTATTGAAAATTATCCGCGTTCCTCCGCCGAGCGGACGTTTCCTTTCGAGACGGTGAGCCTTCTCCCGCAGACGTTGGAACAGGTTTACGGTCCGCGTGGGGGGCGGGGCTTGGCGCTACGTAGTGGGCGGGCTTGCTTCAAGTATGGTTTGAAGGAATACGGGTCCATGCTGGGCATCACAGAAATGGCATTCCGGCTTCTGCCTCTACCCACCAAGATACGTGTCGGTGCAAAGAGTTTTGCCGACTTGTTCAACCGCCACACCGACCAAAAAGTGCGACTGGAAGAGACCGAGACGAAAATTCTCTGGCATATTGAGCGCTGCCCGCTGTGCTGGGAGCGGACGGAGCAGGAGCCGGTCTGTCATTTGGCGGTGGGTTTATTGCAGGAAGCCCTGTATTGGGTGAGTGGGGGGAAGGTCTTTAATGTAGTGGAGACTGCCTGCGCCGCCAAAGGTGATCCAGTATGCACAATTACCATCGACAAAACGCCGCTTTCCTAGGCTTGCCCGCCTTCCGGCAGGGGTGATTAACAATTTTGTTTTGTTATGTGCCGTGTTTTATCCCATGCTTTGATTTATAATCCTGAATATGCTGAAGATCATCCTGCATGCGCCGAATCACATTTCGCCTTTTTGTGAACCCGCGCGTGAACTTCGGATTCAAAATTCCCCGCTCTGGCTGCATCAGCGCAACCTGTTCGCGCCCTACGTGACCCGTGAAATGGAACTCAAGCAGGGGGAGCGCATGCAGCCCGTCCGCGAACCGACCATCGTATACCGCGACAACCTCTTCTTCGACGAGTTTTACATCCAAGCCTTTATGGCAGAGGCTCAGAAGCGCAACCGCCCCGTCCGTGCGGCATTTCGCGCCGATGACCCTGCCTTCCGCGAACATGCCCTGCCGCTGTCCAATTCCTATACCCCGGCTGGCAGCTTGTATCTTGCCGACCTGTGGTACTACCCGAATGGACCCATGGCGGGCGCGGAGCCGCTGGTCATCGATATGCAGGCGCGGGAGATCGGTTACTACCATGTGCCAACTTACATGGCAGACCAAAGCGGTGACCTTGTCTTTCAGGTGCCCCTGCGCGCCATGATCGCGATCGATTCTTGGGTGCACGTCTTCATCGCGGACATGGTGTTCAGCCAGTTTGCGCGCGGCGCACGCTTCGAGAAGCGCCTCAAGGAAGACCTGGGCTTTAAGATGAAGATCATCGGGAAAGCCATCTACGAGGGACGGCAGGTGCTGGAATGCTCTGAACTGGTGAAGATCGGCAAGGGCTGTGTGATCGACCCCAGCGCCGTGATCCACGGTCCAACGATCATCGGCGACAATGTTACCGTCAATGCCGGGGCGGTCATTGAGAATTGCGTGATCGGGAATAACGTCAACGTTTCGCAGGATGTGCAACTGATGCTTTCGGTGATCGGGGATGGCGCGTTCCTGCCGTTTCGCACCGCCATGTTCATGACTACCGTGATGGAAAACTCCATGGTGGCGCAGAATACCTGCCTGCAAATGTGTGTGGTCGGCAGAAACACGTTCATCGGCGCAGGGTCTACTTTTACCGACTACAATCTCATCCCCATTCCCTTGCGCGCCCGTGATGGCAACGGCAACCTGAGTCTCTCCAACCGTCCTGTGCTGGGCGGCTGCGTGGGGCATAACTGTCGTATTGGCTCCGGGATGATCATTTATCCGGCTCGTACCATTGAATCTGATGTGGTGCTGGCTGCATCACATGATCGGCGTGTGATCGACCGCGATATTACGTTCGACCAGAGCGACCATCACAAGTGGAAACTCGCGCATCTTCACCAGACGCCGTATCATAAAAAATCGAAAGCCGAGGTCGAATCCTGGTAGATGGATACGTTTGCGTTCATCATTCATCCCATCGACCCCAAACGCGACGTGAGCCGGAAGTTCCCGTTCCTTGGAAAGGTGTTGACGGAAAAACAGATCGATTTTTTTTCCACGTTCTTTCCGCCGGTGTACATTTCAGAGATCGAAGGAATCACTTCGCTAGCCACCGGCAAGGTCATCAAAGGCTGGTTCATTGCCTGCCCTTATACGCCGCGCCGCATGATGCAGTTGCCTGAGCGTACGGTCTATCGTAAAATTGTCCAGACCGGTCGCATGGCAGAGCAGCTGGGCGCGAAAATCCTTGGTTTGGGCGCGTTCACATCGGTGATCGGTGATGCCGGTGTGACGATTGCAAATGCTTTGGATGTTCCCGTCACCACTGGTGATTCGTACACGGTGATGATGGCGGTGCAAGCCATCCGTGATGCGGCGAAGGTGATGGGCATTAAAATGGAGGATGCGACGGTTGCCGTTGTGGGCGCCACGGGCTCCATTGGGCGCGTCTGCGCGGAACTGATAGCGGAGGAAGCCGCCCGGACTTTGCTCATTGCCCGGGATGAGCAAAAACTCGCAGATCTGCGAGACAGGCTTCAGGTCCGGGCGCGAAGCGAGCTTTGCATCAGCACGAAGATGGATGTGCTGAAGGAAGCGCAGCTGATCCTGACCGTTACGAGCGCGATCCATGATGTCATCCGCCCGGAACACCTTCAACCGGGCAGTGTGGTGTGTGATGTTGCCCGCCCCCGTGATGTTTCTGCAATGGTGGCGGCGGCGAGAGATGATATATTAGTGATCGACGGCGGCATGGTGGATGTGCCAGGTCCCGTGAATTTTCACTTTAATTTCGGTTTTCCAGAAGGCAAGGCGTATGCCTGTATGGCAGAGACGATAGCCCTGGCGCTGGAAGGACGTTTTGAAGATTACACGGTTGGCAAGGATATTACGCTCGAACGGGTGCGCGAGATCACGGCGATCGCGGAGCGACACGGTTTCCGCATGAGCGGGTTTCGTTCGTTCGAGCGCGAGGTCACGGAAGAACAGATTGAAGTGGTTCGAAGAAATGCACGCAAAGGACGCACAATGCGTTTAGGAGGCTTACATGGCTAACGCTCGCCTTTTGGTCGTTGAAGACGATCTTGATATTGCCAATATGCTCAAGATTTATTTCTCCGGTCTGCAATATGATGTGGATGTTGCGAACCGTGGAAGGGATGCTCTCGAAAAGACCCGGCAAGTTCTGCCGCATTTGATCGTGCTGGATATCATGCTGCCTGACATTGACGGGTACGAGGTCTGCCGCACTCTGCGCACCAACATGCGCACCAGCCATATCCCGGTGATATTCCTCACTCAGAAAGATGAGCGCAGCGACAAGCTGCAGGGTCTGGAATTAGGCGCGGATGATTACATCACCAAACCCTTCGATATCGAGGAACTCAAGCTGCGTGTGCAGGGCGCGATCCGCCGTTCGGAACGCGAAAGCCTGACCGACCCGCGCTCTGGTCTCCCGGCGGGACGTTTGATCGAGGAGCAGCTGCGTCGTATCATCCGCGAAAAGAACTGGGCACTGCTGGATGTGCGTGTCAATAACTTCGAACCGTTCAAGGATGTGTACGGTTTCGTGGCGGGCGACGATGTCCTCCGATTTGCGGCGATGTTGATCGGTGAAGTTGTGGATGAATTTGGAACGCCGAGCGATTTTATCGGTCATGCCGGCGGCGATAACTTCATCATCATCACCACCAGCGAGGCAGCGGCGCAGATCCGCGAGAGGATCAAACAGCGTTTCGCCGAGGAAGTGCAAAGCCACTATAACTTCATCGACCGCCAGCAGGGATTTATCCAGGCTCCCAAGACCGAAGGTGGTGTGGAGAAGGTGGGCTTTATGACCATGTCGGCGGGGCTGGTTTCCCCGGATTTGCATACCTTTGCGGATATCCGCGAGATCACGGAATTGGCGGCAGAAGCCCGCAGACAGGATGCGGCTGCATCCACCGCATAGGCAGGTAGTGAGTATTCTTCATGTTTCCCGGGTTGGGCGTTAGCCTGTTCATTGCTGGGCTGGTGGTAGTTGCACTAGCCTGGTTAACGTTGCGTATGCTCCCCCGATCAAGGGCTGTCGCACAGGGGTTGGATAGTCCTGCACCCATGTTCCCCGAATCTACAAATTCAAAAGATGCGATCATCATCCTCCAACCCGGTGGACGGGTGGAGTATGTCAGCGCGCGCGCCAGAGACTATTTTAACCTGCGTGAAAATGAGTCGTACGACATCGAGCGCCTTGCGCGATACGTCCGCCCGGCGGACGACTTTCTGGACCTTTGCGCGGCTCCCGGTTTGAAGCGCATGTCCATCGGCGGCAGGCTGGTGGATGTTGCCTCGTTCGAGGTGCCGGGTTCGTATCCGATGATGCTGGTATCGCTGCGCAGCAAGGATGGTGTATCCGGTTTGGAGCAGGGGAACGGCGCCTCCAGTGAGATCTTGCAGCTGGCGACCGAATTCAGCCAGGGCATTGCGGCAAGCCTCGACCTGAACACCACCGTGCGCTCCATTCTGGAGCACGTCAGCCGCCTCATCCCTTCGGATGTGCTGGAACTTAAGCTATGGAATGCGGAACGCCAGATGCTGATCCCGTACCGTTTTCAGCAGTCCAGTTCGGGGCGGGTGGTTACCGCTTCCCTTTCCCAATTCGGCAGCCTGACCGACCAACTGCTGGATCGTAAAATTCCTTTCCTGCTCGGCAATGTGCGCTCCGAACTTTCCGCCAGCGGCGAGCTGCTAGGCATTCAATCGTATTTGGGCATTCCTCTCACCGCCGCCGGCACCCTCGTCGGCACTCTTGAAGCAGGGCAGATGAATAGCGGCGCCTTTGGCGCGCATGACCTTGAACTTCTCACCCTGGTTTCCGGGCAGGCAGCGGTCGCCATCCGTAATGCGAAGCTGTACGAAGAGGAACAAAAACGACGCGCCGAACTGACAGGGCTTGCAAACCTCAATCAGGCATTGAGTTCCGTGCGCGACATGCAGGATGTGTTCACGCGTCTTGTGGAAAGCGTCGCTCCGCTCTTTCAAACGGAGATCGTCGGTTTCATGCTCTATGATGAAGACCGGCGTGTGCTGGAAGGCAAAGTCCCCTTCCACGGGCTGCCCCCTCACGTTGTCGAAATCTACCGCGCCTCCATCCAGCCGGGAAGTGTTGCCGAAAATGTGCTCGTCGCCCAGCAGCCCATTGTTACCATGAACGCCATGGGGGATGAGAACTGGCGCGCCCTCGGACTGGCGGATGTGGCAACCGCAGCAAGCCTGCGCGACAACGCACTTATCCCGCTTCTTTCTTCGGGACGGATGCTCGGTTTTCTCCAGATCGGGCACCACACTCAGGGAGTGATCGCCTTCTCCGCAGAAGAGATCCGCCTGATGAACATCGTCGCGAATCAGGCGGCTGCCATCATCGAGAATGTGCTGCTGGTGCAGCAAGCCCGCTCCCGAGCCCAACGCGCCGACGCGTTGCGTCGTATCGCAAGCCTTGCCTCCTCTGCCGCCACTCTGCCGGAAATTCTCAAATATTCAGTGCAGGAACTCGCCCACCTATTCCAGGCAGATACTGCCGCGATCTTCCTCATGGACGAGAATCGGGGTGTCTTGCGACTGAGTCCCGAATCCATGTTCGGGGTTTCGGATGAGATCGGCAGGGACTTTCTTCAAATCTTTGTGGATGACCCCAATTACCGGAATACCGTTTCCGGCAGTCAAAAGCCATTTCTATCCGGTCGCCTCAGCACAGACCGGAGAATTCTGCCCGTTTACCGACCGCTGGTGAACGCCCTGACCATCGAATCTGCCATTGTCGTTCCGCTTGTGGTCCGTGAACGCAGCCTTGGCGAATTGATGTTGGGCAGCTATAAAGCCGAGCATTTCAACGCTTACGATCTGCAGGTGGTTTCCACCGCAGCAGGACAGATCGCTTCTGCCCTTGAATCTGCCAGCCTGCTTGCCCAAACCGACGAAGCACTGCGGGGTCGAGTGGAACGGCTCGCTGCTGTCATCCGCGCTACGCGCGAATTGGGCTCCCTGCCGGATGTGAAGCAACTGCTCCAGGTGTTGAACGATGAAAGCCTGCACCTGACGAGCGCCGACTGTGCCTCCACCCTGCTATTCGAGCAGGGCGGCAATTCCACCGATCCGCGTCTTCAAGTTGCGGTTGGCTGCGCCCGCCAACCCGAGCTGACTCAACCCGAACGCGCCGCCCTCAAGAAGGGTGAGCCTTATATCGTTTCGGACTTCATTCAGGAAGGTCTGCTGCCCCCACACGACGGTTCCCGCTCCGGGATGGTTGTTCCGATCTTCCATCAATCGCGCGCAGTCGGCTTGATCTCACTTCATTCCAATCGCTCGAGGTTCTTTACCGCCGAGTCTCTTGAATTGGTCCAAATGCTTTCGGTACAGGCTGGCACTGCCATTCATAACACCCAGCGTTACCAGACCGAACGGCAGCGCAGTGAATTGATGCGCCGCCGCTCCGAGACGCTCGTACGCCTGACCGAAGTCAGCTATTCGATGGGGCATGACCAGCCGCTCGACCAGGCATTGCAGATCATCGCCCGCGGCATTCGCGATGCATCCCCCTTCCGGGTGGTATTGGTCAGTATCCTTGAACCGGATACGGGTCTGTTGAGACGCGTATCCGCGGTGGGCGTACCGCAGGAAATGTTGAGTGAGTTGTTCTCCCGCAAGCAGCCGCTTGCCAGTGTCCAACAGCTCATGCGTTCCGAATTCAAGATCAGCCATTCCTACTTCATCCCCGCCAACCAGACTCCGGTTTTCCCGCCGGATATGCACAGTATTACCCTGATGGATGTAACTGCTCCGGTCGTGAAGACTGCGAACATGTGGGATGCGAACGACTTCTTCATCATCCCGCTCGAAAACGCGGAAGGACAGGTCGTGGGGCTTGTCAGCCTCGACGACCCATCCAACGGGCTTCGCCCCGATGTTGCCACCATCGAATCGGTGGAGGTTTTCGCCTCGCAAGCTGCATTACTGATCAGCAACACAATGCGGCAGGGAGAACTCCGCTCCCGTATTGATTCGCTTTCCTCCGCCTTGGAACGCCAGCAGAAATTGCTTAACATCACCCAGAACGACCTGCCGGTGCTCCTGCGCAAAGACCTCGAACAGACGATTTCGCTTCACAACCTCGACCGACGCGCCCAGCGTGTGCGCGCCGGTTTGGCGATCACCGAATCCGTCAGCCGCCAACTGGATGCGGCTTCGGCGCTTTCTGCGTTGGGACGTGAGACCCTGACGCAGTTGGGCATGTCTGTGGCGCTCGTGGCGGAGAACACCCCCGAAGGACCGCACCTGCAGCACGTCATGGGCAGCCTGCCGCGTTCGACGAACGTGGAAGCGTTGTTCGGTCAGCGTAACCCGCTGCGCGCTTGTTTGCAGAACGGAACGCCCATCCTCATCCCCAACCTCGACGAGAACGACGAATGGCGCGACGCCACCCTGCTTACCTCCCTGCGCGCCAAGGGCGTCATTTGTCTGCCTATTCTTGTGGAAAACAGACCGGTGGCTGCCATGCTCGCCACCAGCCCTGAACCGATGCCCAACTTCACCGACGAGGACATTCAGGTCTACACCCAGATCTCCCAGCAGACCTCCCTCATCCTGCAAAACATCTCATTGCTGAACCAGACCCGCCGCCGGTTGGACGAGGTGAATCTCCTGCTCGATTTCAGCCGCCAGTTATCGGGGATGGATTCCGATGCGATCGTCAAATCCCTTTTGGATAGCGCGCGGCGCGTCATCCAGCATGCGCATGCGGGCGTGGTGCTGCTTTGGAACGCAAAGACCGAAATGCTTTCACCGCGCGCCGTTTCGGGCTACGCCGACAATGACAGCATGCAATACATCAATTATCGCCCCGGCGAAGCGCTGCCCGGGAATACCTTCTTGAACCGTAAATCGCGCCGAGTGGACGAGATCAATTTCGCGCGCGATTACAACCTCGGTGCAGATAACCTCGCGTTATATCGTCAGGCAACCGGCGGGCGTGTGCCCGTCTCCTGCCTGCTTGTGCCCATCATCTCCGCCGACCAAAACCTGGGTCTGCTGGTTCTCGATAACTTCAACACGACCAGCGCCTTCCGCCCGGAAGATGAAACCCTGTTGATCTCCCTCTCGCAGCAGGTGGCATTGTCGCTGGATAACCTGCGCCTCGTGCAGGCGACCCAGGAACGCGCTGGTCAGTTGCAGGCGCTCAACGACGCTTCAGTTTCTTTGACCTCGAGCCTGAGCAGCGACCAGTTGATCGGTTCCCTGCTTGACCAGCTCAAGCCCATCCTGCCGTTCGATACCGCCACACTCTGGCTGCGTGAAAAAGACCGCCTCACCGTCGCCTCCACGCGCGGCTTCTCCGATGTAGAGCAGCGCCTTGGCTTGTCGGTTGCGGTGACAGATAGCGCGCTCTTCAAGGAAATGGCGCAGTCTGCCCAGCCCATTCTCGTCAAGGATGTGCGCGAAGATCCGCGCTTCCCACCCGTGGAAGCCCCGCGTCTATCGTGGCTGGGCATTCCGCTTATCTCCAAGGGCGAACTGGTCGGCGCGATCGCTGTGGAAAAATGGCAGGCGAATTACTACACCCGTGAGCAGATTCAGGTTGGTTTGACCTTCGCCAGCCAGTCGGCGGTCTCGCTGGATAATTCACGCCTGTACGAAGATAGCGTCAAACGCGCCACAGAACTCGACCAGCGTTCACAGCGTCTCACCACCGTCAATCGCTTCACCTCCGCCCTGACCCGCTCACTGGATACCGACCAGATCCTGAATCTCACTGCTGAAGAGCTGCTCAAGGGGTTGAACGCAAGGCGCGTCTCTGTTGTGACCTTCGAGCGCGGACAAGCCTACTGGAAGATCGCCACACCGAGAATCCGCGCCAAACTTCCGCGCCTTCTGCCGGATGCGCCCATCTTCAGCCGTTTGCGTGAATCGCTCGGAATCTTCAACACCGATGATGTCCGCAGCGAGCCAGACCTTGCCTCGATCATCGACATGTTAGGCGAAAGTGCCACAGCGTTGCTGATCCTGCCCATTGTCAGCGGGCAGACGCTTACGGCTTTGCTGCTCGCCCAAATGTCGGGAGATGCGCGGTTTGGCATCAACGAACTTGAAGTGGCGCGTACCATCACCAATCAAGCCACCATTGCGATGGAGAACGCACGCCTGTATCAATCTTCCGTGCGCACGGCGGAGCGGTTTGAGGTTCTCAACGAGACGAGCTCGCTGGTCAGTGCCAGCCTTAACCCGGAAGAGGTGTACATCTCTGTGCATAAGGCGGCGGAACGTCTCATGCCGTTGGATTCTTTTGCCATCACACTGCTGGATCAGGAAACGAATGAGATCGACCCGGTCTATCTTTTCGATAAAGGCAAGCGTGTGTTTGCCCAGCGTGTCCCGTTCGGAAAAGGTTTGAGCAGCGAGGTGATTCGCACCGGTCAGCCCGTTCTGGCATCCAGCTCTGAGCAGGCAGATCGATTGGGGACCGTGCGCGCTGGTGATGACACGGAAGAGACCGAGTCCATCGTTGCCGTGCCTATGATCGTGGGCGCCAAAGTGCTGGGTATGCTTTCGGCGCAAAGTTACCAACCGGGTGTTTATAGTGAAGAGGATATGCAGATCCTCGGCACGTTGGCGAACCAAGCCATCGTCGCCATTCAGAACGGGCGCCTCTTCGAAGAGACCCAAACTCTCGCTTCCGAACTCGAAGCGCGCGTGGTGGAACGTACCGCCCAATTGCAACGCGAACAGCAGAACACCGAAACCCTGTTGCGCATCCTCACCGAGGTTTCGTCCAGCCTCGACCTTGACCGTACCCTGAACCGCACGCTTTCTCTGTTGAACGATACACTGGGCGCGGAACAGGGAACCATTTTGCTTGTGAACCCGGAAGATAACCTCCTGCATTATCGCGCGGGGTACGGCTACCTCTCTGACCGTTCTGCCAGCCCCAACCGCTCCGGTTTCACCCTGAAAATCGGTGAAGGACTTGCGGGCTGGGTGGTGAAGAACCGCGAGGCGGTGCTCATCAACGACCTGCACCTGGACCCGCGCTGGGTACGCAACCCAACCGCAGGTCAGGATCATCGCAGCGCAATCGCTGTCCCGATGATGGTCGGCGAGGATGTGATCGGCGTGTTGATGGTCTTCCAGCGCATGGTCAGTTTTTTTAGCGCGGAAATGCTCAACCTCGTCAAAGCGATTGCCGGCCAGGTGGCGGTGGCGATCAACAACGCACGTCTCTACGAACTGATCCGCGACCAGGCAGAACGCCTCGGCTTGATGTTGCGCAAGGAACAGGTGGAAGCCAGCCGCCAGCAATCCATCCTCGAAGCGGTGGCAGACGGCGTACTCGTAACCGGCACTGACAGCCGCATCACCTTTGTGAATTCCTCCGCCGTCCGCATCCTTGATGTGGACGAAGCGCGTCTGCTTGGTAATTCATTGGAAGGTTTTGCGGGGTTGTTTGGTAAATCGGCTGCCGCGTGGACGTCCACGATTCGCTCGTGGTCGGAGGACCCGTCCACGTATCATTCGGGTCAGTTGTATGCCGAGCAGATCGAAATGGAAAATGGGCGTATCGTCCTTGTGCATCTCGCGCCGGTCATTCATCAGAACGATTTTCTGGGCACGGTCTCCATCTTCCGCGATATCACCCGCGAGGTCGAAGTGGACCGCCTCAAGTCCGAATTTGTAGCGACGGTCAGCCATGAGCTGCGTACCCCGATGACCGCCATCAAGGGCTATGTCGATATCCTGACGATGGGCGCGGCGGGTCCGCTGAACGAAAATCAGGTGCATTTTCTCGATGTGGTGCGGAACAATATCGAGCGTCTCAACATCCTGGTGAGTGATTTGCTGGATATTTCACGCATCGAATCGGGACGAGTCATCCTCGAGCAGCAGCGGATCAACCTGTACGAGATCGCTGAAGAGGTCATCGCCGACGTCCTGCGGCGCTCTCAGACTGAGAACAAACCCATGGCGCTCTCGCTCGATGCGCAGAAGAATCTTCCACCTGTGATCGGAGACGGTGGACGTGTGCGCCAGATTCTTAGCAACCTGGTCAATAACGCCTTCAATTACACGCCCGAGAACGGCACCATCCGCGTCAACATCCATCAAATGAATGGCGAAGTGCAGGTGGATGTGGAGGACAACGGCATCGGCGTTAGGCCGGACGATCAGGCGCGCCTCTTCGATCGCTTCTTCCGCGGGGAACACCCGCTGGTGCTGGCAATTCCCGGAACCGGTTTGGGGCTGCCCATCGTCCGCCAGCTGGTGGAGATGCACAAAGGGCGAATTTGGATGAAAAGCACGGGTGTGCCGGGTGAGGGAAGCACCTTTTCCTTTACCCTGCCGATCCAGAAGCATGGAGATTAAATGGCAAGAATCTTGATCGCAGAAGACGAACCCGATATTCGTGAACTGGTCGCCTTCACCCTGCGGTTTGCAGGGCATGAAGTCGTTGCAACCTCGAACGGCGAGGAGGCGCTTCAACAAGCGAATCAGGTCGTCCCCGACCTGATCCTCATGGACGTGCGCATGCCGAAGATGACAGGCTACGACGCCTGCCGCGCCATGAAAAACGACCCCAACCTGAAAGACATTCCTGTTGTTTTTCTCTCTGCCAAAGGGCAGGATGCTGAAATACAGACCGGCTTGGACGCAGGCGCCGAAGAATACCTGCTCAAACCCTTCGCGCCAGACCAGCTCGTGGAGCGCGTCCGTGCCATTCTTGGAAAGTTTGGAAAATAACCTTCGATGAGTGCGATCATTCTTGACGGCGCGATGGTGCATTATGAAGCGTTGGGACGCGGGCGTCCCATCATCTTCCTGCACGGCTGGGTCGGCTCATGGCGGTATTGGATCAACGCCATGCAAGCCACCTCCACATCGTTCCGCGCCTACGCGCTCGACCTCTTTGGCTTTGGCGATACCAGCCGCGAGCCCATGCACTATTCGCTCGACAAACAAGCCGACCTGCTCAACCGCTTCCTTGAAGAGATGGGCATCGGCAAGGTTGCCATCGTCGGACACGACCTGGGAGCACTGGTCGGTTTCTCCTTCCTCAAACGCTGGCATGGCAGTGTCGAACGCATGATGGTCGTCAACTGCCCGATGGAATACGAAGCCATTACTGCGCGTATGCGAACCGCCCCCGCCACCGAACTTGCCGAATGGTTGACCTCTCGCAATTCCGAGTCGATGGCTGCCCTGGCAGACGCTTCAAAAGTGGACCCGAAAGCGGTTGCCGCCTCTCTGGAGAGTTTACAAGCCGACAACTTGTTCCCCAGCGTCCGCAACCTTGGCGTACCCTGTCTTTTCGTGTATGGCTCCAACACCCCCGCTGTCACTCTTCCTTCGCAAGAGCGCGTGGATTCCCTGCCCATGCATATGCACCAGATCAACCTGGAAGGCGTGGGACACTTCCCCATGCTCGACAACCCCCAGCAGTTCAACCGCCTCCTCACCGACTTCCTCGCCTTGCCGCCCATTACGAACTTGAGTGAGGAATTGCAACTGAAAGAAGAGTGGAAACGCCGCGTTCGTTAAAATGCCGTGAGAAAAACCTCACGGCGTTTTTTTTGACTTGACACAAGCAAGACACCGTCCTATACTCGTCATTAACAATTGAACGGAGAGCCTTTACGAAAGGCTGAGAGGAGCGTGAACGCGCTCGATCCGCATCACCTGATCTGGTTAATACCAGCGGAGGGATTTCTCAATACACCTGCCAACATCCTCCGCTGTCATGAGGATGTTTTTGTTTAAACTTTGTGTACCTTCGTGACCCTTTGTGGTGAAACATGAGAATCATCATCTTTGCCAACGGCAACCTGCCATACCCAGAAAGAGCCCGTACCCTCATCCATCCCGATGACTTCATCCTCTGCGCCGATGGCGGCACACGTCACGCCCTCGCACTGGGACTGAACCCTAACGTCATCGTCGGCGACATGGACTCATTGCCTGAGAACTTTTCACCTTCAACCTTCAACGGCAAAATCGTCCTTTTCCCAAAAGACAAGAACGAAACCGACCTCGAACTCGCCATCAACCATGCTCTCACTCTCAACCCAAGCCAGATCCTCATCCTCGCTGCCCTCGGCGGTCGCATGGACCAAACCCTCGCCAACATTGCTTTACTTTCAAACCTTCAACTTGCAACCTGCGACATTCGACTCGCTGACGGCGTGGAAGAAATTTTCTTTTGCAGAGACCAAGCCAAAGTCGAAGGAAGAAGCGGCGATATCGTCTCGCTCATCCCCTGGCAGGGCGAAGTGACCGGCGTCTTCACCGAAAACCTGCGCTGGCATCTTCATCACGAAACGCTCTACCCCGAGAAGACCCGCGGCATCAGCAACGAAATGACGGCTGATGTTGCCACGGTTTCAATTAAGAGCGGCTTGCTGCTCATCACTCACATTACTGGTAACTGAACACTGGTTACTAAAAAGGAACACCCATGAAAAAACTTAACCTCCTTCTTTCCTCTTTCCTCTTTGTTTTGGCTGCCTGCGCTCCCAAAGGACCTGCCACTCTTACCGTCATGACCCACGACTCGTTTGCGATCAGCGAAGATGTTGTAACCGCTTTTGAGCAAGAGAACAATGTTGATGTTGTTTTTCTGGCGAGCGGTGACACGGGCACCATGCTCAACAAAGCCATCCTAGCCAAAGACGCCCCGCTTGCGGACGTGATGTTCGGCGTGGATAACACCTTCCTCTCGCGCGCCCTCGAAGCAGACATCTTCGATGCGTATCAATCGCCCGCATTGAGTGACGTGCCTGCCGAGTTCGTGCTTGATTCTTCTTATCGCGCCCTGCCTGTGGACTATGGCGATGTGTGTATCAACTACGATAAAAAATATTTTGAAGAGAATGATTTAGCTATGCCTGCTTCGTTCGAAGACTTGGCGAAGCCCGAATACAACGGCTTGCTCGTGGTGCAAAACCCCGCCACCTCTTCGCCCGGCTTGGCGTTCATGCTTGCTACTCGTGCATATTTTGGTGATGGCTTCCTCGATTACTGGCAGAGCCTCAAGGAAAATGGGGTGGTGGTGGTCGATGGTTGGGAGACGGCTTACTACACCAACTTCTCCGCTTCCTCCGGGCAGGGACCGCAGCCGATGGTCGTCTCCTACGCCTCCAGCCCCGCCGCGGAAGTGTTCTTCGCCTCCGAACCGCCCGCTGATGCTCCGACTGCTTCCATCGTTGCTTCGGGCATGTGCTTCCGTCAGATCGAATTCGTGGGCATCCTCAAAAACGGACAGAACCGCGACCTTGCCGAAAAATTTGTGGACTTCATGCTGAGCAAGCAATTCCAAGAAGACATGCCGCTCAATATGTTCGTCTACCCCGTGAACCAGTCCGCGCAACTGCCGGAGGTGTTCACGCAGTACGCCCAAGTCGCTGAACAACCTGCGAATATTTCCTACGATGATATCGCCTCCAACCGCGATGCATGGATCGAATCGTGGAATGAAGTGATGAAGTAGGAGAATAATTCACCACAGATGAACACGGATAAATGCGGATAATAAAACCTCCAATTCATCTGTGTTTATCTGTGGTTGATATTTCGAATGAATCTTTCACCAGCACTTTCCACTAAAACACGTTCATACCTATCTGCCAATTCGCGGATTCTGTTTTGGATTCCGACCCTTCTATTTCTGTTTTCTTTTTTCTTCTTTCCTCTTTTCAAAATCCTCGCCCTTACCTTCAATTTCGAAACCCTCGCTGACTTCGACAATCTCCTCGTCGCTCGCGACTCGTTACTCTTCACCTTTTACCAAGCCGCCCTCTCCACCCTCCTCACCTTCGCTCTCGGACTCCCCGCTGCCATTCTCTTTGCAAAATTCAACTTTCCCGGCAAGTCTCTGCTGCGCGCCCTCACCGCCGTCCCTTTCATGCTGCCGACGGTTGTCGTTGCTGCTGCCTTTAATTCCCTGCTTGGAGAGCGCGGACTATTCGCTACAACTTTCGACCTTCTACTTTCGACGTTTGACCTTCAACCTTCAACCTTCAACTTCATCCTTATCCTCATCGCCCACACCTTCTACAACACCTCCATCGTCATCCGCATCGTCGGCAACGCCATTTCACGACTCGACCCCAAACTCGAATCTTCTGCCCGTGTTCTCGGTGCGGATACGTTCCACGTGTGGAAAGATGTCATCCTTCCGATCCTGCGTCCCTCGCTTCTCGCCGCTGCTTTGCTCGTCTTTATGTTTGACTTCACCAGTTTCGGCGTCATCCTTCTGTTGGGCGGATCACAATTCGCCACCCTCGAAGTGGAGATCTACATCCGCGCCCTGCAACTGCCCAACCTCAATCTCGCGGCTCTTTTATCCGTCATCCAACTAATCTTCACCCTCGTTTTTTCCATTCTTTACTCACGAACCATCAACCAAGTCAGCACCCAAACCGCCCCACGCTTCTCCGCTTCTCGTCCACCAAAGACTCTCCGCGAACGCCTCTTTGTTTTCACTGGTTACTGGATACTGCTTACTTTCTTTCTACTGCCCTTACTCTCCCTCCCCATCCGCTCCTTCACCCGCCTCGAAGCTGACCGTGGACAACGCACCGAAGTTCAATACGGCTTCACCACTGACTACTACGAAGAACTTTTCATCAACCGACGCGGCTCGTTGTTCTACGTCCCGCCAGTGCAAGCTGCCCTCAACTCGTTGGGTTTTGCAGGTATCACCGTCATCCTTTCGTTAGCGCTCGGTTATCCCGCCGCGTATGCGCTTGCCAAACCGACTCGTCTCGAAAAGTTTCTCGATCCTTTCCTCATGCTTCCACTCGGCGCCTCCGCCGTGATGATGGGACTTGGCTTCATTCTCTCCTTCGGGCGGCTTATCGCTTCGCCATTTTTTATTCCCATTGCGCACACACTTATCGCACTTCCCTTCGTCATTCGTACATTGCAACCTGCGCTTGCGTCTATTCCCGAAAGACTACGTCAAGCCGCATCCACACTTGGTGCATCCCCTCTGCGCGTTTGGCAAGCCGTAGACTTCCCCATCCTCTCGCGTGCCACGCTTAGCGCCGCTACCTTCGCCTTTACCGTCTCGCTTGGCGAATTCGGCGCGACCTTGCTCATCACCCGCCCCGAATATCCCACCATCCCCATCGCCATCTCGCGCTTCCTCTCGCAGCCCGGCGGTCTCAACTACGGTCAAGCCATGGCAATGGCAACCGTCCTCATGCTGCTCACCACGCTCAGCATTTTGCTCATCGAAAAATTGCGTTTCAACAACGCCGGAGAACTCTAATGCTCGAACTTCGCAACGTCGTCAAATCCTACGAAGGCAAGCCGCTGCTCACCGACATCTCCTTCACTGTCGCACAAGGCGAAACCATTTGTCTACTTGGGGCATCAGGTAGCGGCAAGAGCACTATTTTGAGGATGATCGCGGGATTGGATTTTCCTGAACGTGGAGCGATTCTGCTAAATAGCCTTGACCTCGCCGGTACACCGCCTCACCTCCGCGACTTTGGCTTGGTCTTCCAAGACTATGGGCTTTTCCCTCACCTGAACGTTTTTGACAATATCGCTTTCGGGTTGAAAATGCGTAATGTCCCTGTGGACGAAATCAAACAGCGCGTCTCCGTTTTGCTTGAGCAAGTCAACCTCTCCGGCTTTGACTCTCGCAAAGTGACCGACCTCTCCGGCGGCGAGCAGCAGCGTGTGGCTCTCGCGCGTGCGCTTGCGCCAAGTCCGCGTTTGCTGATGTTCGATGAACCTCTTGGTGCATTGGATAGGTCACTGAAAGAAGACTTGCTCAACGAAATTCGTGGCATTTTGCATAAGACAAAAATCCCCGCCATCTATGTCACTCATGATCAGGAAGAAGCCTTCACCATCGCTGACCGCATTCTTGTTTTGCACGAAGGCACCATTATCCGTGACGCCGCTCCGCAGGAAATTTGGAAAGAACCTCAGTATGCGGCAGTTGCAAAACTGCTGGGCATTGGAAACATTATTGATGCCGAAATAATTTCAGATAAAAAAGTCAGAACTGAATTTGGTACTTTCGATATAAACTGTGCAAATAATATTGGAGAAAAAGTTCAATTACTAATTCAAGAGTTCCCCTCTCCCTCAGGGAGAGGGGTTAGGGGTGAGGGCGAAGCGCAGATTCAACTCACAGTGGAGGATGTGCTTTTTAAGCAGGACCAGTTTCAAGTCAAAGCACGAGGCGGGATCGTCATCCACATGAAAGAAGCACCAAAAGTTGACGATGTCATCACCGTGCAGGTTCAGGTAAAATGCCTGTCATGAAAATCCTGAAAAAGAATTTAGCCGATGAAGTGACCTGGCAATACGATAGCAAGGTTTTACATCGTGATGAAAATTCGATCACGGTGGAAGCGTTCTTCAATCGTGACGACATGCCGTTTCAAGAGATCGTTTTGAAACGCAATGACCGCTTTGTGGAGACGTTTTACACCGACAAGTGGTACAACATCTTTGAAATCTATGACCGCGACGATGGCAGGTTGAAGGGTTGGTACTGCAATATCACCAAGCCCGCTGTGATTGAAGACGGGCTTGTGGCGTATGTGGACCTTGCGCTTGACCTGTGGGTTTCTGCCGATGGTTCGCGCAAAATGTTGGATGAAGATGAATTGGAAGAATTGAACTTGGATGATTTAACGAGGCAAAAGGTTTATGAAAGTTTGCAGGAACTTGAAGAGCATTTTGAATCAAAAAATCCTCCACGATGATGGAGGATTTTTTTTGTGTGGGTGAAAATTACATTCCCATTGCGGCGACGATGGCATCGCCAAAGAACCAGCCGCCAGCCACGACTGAGCAGCAGCAGCAAAGCAATACCACGACAACGATGCCGATGATCAAACCGGTGTTGTTCTTTTTGGGTTCTTCCGAGGGGGTGACGGGCATTTCAGACATGATGATTTCTCCTTATACGAAAATGGGTTGGTCAAATTTCGTGCATTATAAACGAAATCAGGCGGTTTGCGATTTTTGACTTCGGCGCATCCACCACCAGATGACGAACGCGAATACGACGATGAGAATAGTGCCCATAACGATGGGGATCATGATCGCGAGGACAGACGAAATGAAGGCGATAATGTCTTCGGCAATTGAGACGGGCACATTGCCTGCTCCACCCGTTGTAGCAGTGACGGCTGGACGTACAGCCGCCGCCTTGACGGTGTGGACGCTGCCAGCCACCAGTAAGCCGCACGCGAGTGCCAGCACGGGGTTGATATCGGTGATGACGTTGGCGCTGGCGGCAAAGGCGACGGCGCCTGCCACCGGGCGGACAACGGTCTGGATGATGTCGTTGATGTGGTTGACGGCGGGGACTTTATCTGCCACCATTTCGATGATGACGAGGACGCCGAGCAGGATGAGGATCCATGGGTTGGCGAGCAGGTCAAAGGGTTGGGCGAGTTTCAGTGTGTTCGGGAAGTAGTGAGCGATCACGCCGACCACCAGCAATGGAATGTAGGCGTTCAGCCCGGCGCTGGCGGAAAGCCCGAATGCGGAAAAAATTCCGAGCAAGAGTTCCATGATTTCTCCTTCTTCAGAAAACGTACATCTCTATTATACGATTTTTGGATGTTTTCGTTGTTAGCCGGTCATGCCGGGGAAGCCGTTCCAGGTGCCTGTGAATTGCAGTCGGAGCAGGTCAATGCCCAGGACGAGCAGCAAAGCCAGGGTCAAGCCTGAAGCGAAAGCGAGCCATAACTGGCGTGGGTGGTCGAAGGTGTTGTCCTGTTTCATGATGATGATCCATAAAATCCCAAAGACGGTCACGAGCAGCGACAATGTGCCAAGCGCGCTGATGTAGGCAATGGGGTATAGGACGATAGGGCTGTCTGTGAGAATGAGCAGGTTGATGATAACGATGATCGCGGAGAGGATGCCGAGTTGTTTGAAGCCGAGTGCGGGGCGGTTATCGGCTGTGCGCCAGAGGGTCTGGTTGACGACCGGGAACAAAACGGAGGCAAGCGCAATGCCCATGCCAGAACCGGTGAACAATCGCAAGATATTGTTGGGAACATACAGGTTGGGGATCTGTTCCAAACCGCCCGAGGTCTGTTTGAGGAGGTAAATGTAGGAGTTCGTTCCGTCGATGCCGAAGGCGAGGAAGAAAGCGACGAGAATGGCGAGGACACCCTTGGAGGGAAGTTGGCTGCGCCTGCCGCTTACAACGGCTTGAAAGAGGAGGGCAATGCCTGCGGCATAGAATTCGCCCGTGCAGCGCGCGCAGAGCGGCAGTTGACGGTCGTCGATCTGGAAGGAGCGTTCGTCGATGCGGTGACAGACGGCGTAGCCGATGGCATCCAGTTTGCCGAGCGCGCCTTCGGGGGCGATGATGAACCATGCCGCCACGGCGATGATGGCGGCAAGCGGGACGATCCAACTGGCAATGGTTTCGAATTTGGAAGGTTGGGGCTGGGTTTGCATCGCCACATTATATGTGGGTTGAAAGTGATTTGCAAGAAAAGGATGTATGATTAAGCGGGATGAACCTTTCTTTATCATGAGTCTGTAACATTCAAGGAGGTGTGTGATGAAACGGATCGGTATCCTTACGGGCGGCGGTGATGCGCCGGGTTTGAATGCGGTCATCCGCGCGGCGGTAAAGACGGCGATCAACCAATTTGGCTGTGAAGTGGTTGGAATCCGCAACGGGTACGATGGATTCCTTGAAAAGGATGGGATCATTCCGCTCGGCGTGGAGGCTGTGCGTGGGATTCTGCCGCGTGGCGGGACGATCCTCGGGGCGGCAAATCGCGGGAACCCCTACGCGCGCAAGGTGATCCGCGATGGGCAGGAGGTCACCATCGACGTTTCGGACGAGATCGTAAAAGGCATTCGGGAACAAAAACTCGATGCGCTTCTTGTCCTCGGCGGAGATGGGACTCTGCACATTGCGCATGAACTCGCCCGAAAGGGGGTGCCGGTCATCGGTGTGCCGAAGACGATTGACAACGATATCGGCGGAACGGAGATTACCTTCGGTTTCGATACGGCTTTGAACATCGCCACCGAAGCGTTGGACCGTTTGCACACTACAGCAGAATCTCACCATCGTGCGATGGTCGTCGAACTGATGGGGCGCGATGCGGGTTTCATCGCTTTGAATGCGGGCGTTTCCGGCGGCGCAGACGTGATCCTGATCCCCGAGATTCCGTTCAAGTTTGAAAGCATTATGAAAAAAATTCGTGAACGCGCCGACAAGGGGCGCAAGTTCAGCCTGCTCGCGGTTTCTGAAGGCGCAAAGCCGATGGGCGGTGGACAGGTCTATTCAAGAAAAGGGGATGAAGTCTACGTGCCGCGCCTCGGCGGGATCGGTCAGGTGGTGGCGGAATACATCGAAGATCAGGGATTTGAATCGCGCGTGACCGTGCTGGGTCATGTTCAGCGCGGTGGGACGCCCACCGCCTTCGACCGCTGGCTTGCCACACGCTACGGCGCGGCGGCTGTCCGCTTGGCGGCGCGCGGCGGATTCGACCGCATGGTTGCTTTGGCAAGCGGAGAGATCACCGACATTGAACTGGCAAAGGCAGTTGCCGTTCCCAAGCGCGTGAATCCAGAAGGCGACGCGGTTATCACGGCGCGGAACATCGGGATTTCCTTTGGAGACGAATGAAGGGGTTAACTAACCCCTAGATAGTGACTTTTTTCACTTACGATTACCCCCCGAACGTGCTATCGTTTTTGCTGTTCCCAAATCCAGCATTTTCAATAGAAGAAAGGATTGAACAGCATGAAACGTTTTTTGGGTTTGATGTCGCTTCTTGTCCTTGCGAGCCTCCTGCTTGCGTCCTGTGGCGGTGCCTCCGGCAGCCATTTGGATACGATCAAACAGAACGGCGTCATCAAAGTCGGTACCAGTGCGGATTACCCTCCGTTCGAGTACATTGATGAGAGCGGCAACCGGGTGGGGTTTGACATCGAGCTGATGGAAGAAATTGCCAGGCGCCTCGGCGTGACCGTGGAGTGGGTCGACATGCCCTTCGACAGTCTCATCGCCGGAGTGCAGGAAGGCAAGATCGACGCCTCCATCTCCGCTTTCAACTACACCGAAGAGCGCGATCAGGTGGTGGACTTCTCCGAACCCTACTACATGGGTGAGGATGCCTTCCTTGTTGCGGAAAGTTTCACCGGCATGATTGCCGCGCCTGAAGATGTCGCTTCATTCAAAGTCGGAGTTCAAACTGGAACGACGCAGGATGCGTGGCTGACGGATTCACTCGTCGCCGAAGGCCTGCTTCCCGAAGAGAATCTCTTCCGCTATGACCGCGCCGACCAGGCTGCGCTCGATCTCAAGAACGGCCGCATAGATGTGATGATGGCAGATTACATCCCCGCCGCGGCGCTTGCCGAGCAGATCGGCGGACTGAAGATCGCCTATCAGGCGGTCATCTCCAGCGGACCGACCAACATCGTCATCCCCGAAGGCGATGCAGAACTGAAACAAGCCATCGATGAAATTCTGGTTGAACTCGAGTCGGAAGGCTTCATCGAAGCGCTTGGGCTCAAATACTTCCAGTAATCAAAATTTCATGGGCAGGTCATGTGACCTGCCCATGACCTTTAAGTGATGCTATCGAATTTTGTTTTGTACATCTTTCAGGGGATCTCAGTCACCATTGCCGTGACGTTGGTGGCATTGCCTGCCGGTTTGGTCATCGGGCTGGGGCTTGCACTCGTTTATAACTATGGCGGGAAATGGGCGGCTCGTTTTGCCGGCATATACAGTCTGCTAATGCGCGGTGTGCCTCCCATCGTCTTGCTATTCATTCTTTATTTTATTCTCTCCGGCAAGTACATCAACCTCTCGCCGTTCTGGGCGGGTTCTATCTCGCTTGGCATCGTCAGCAGTGCCTATCAAATGGAAATTCTGCGCGGCGCATTGACCGCTGTCGGCGGCGGACAAATGACCGCAGCCCGCGCCATCGGCATGAGCCGTATGGATGCGATCCGCTTCATCATCATCCCGCAGGCAGTGCGGCTTGCCATCCCGCCGTGGTCCAACGAGGCATCCATTGTTTTAAAAGATTCATCGTTAGTGTACGCACTCGGCGTCGAGGAGATTTTGAGGCGCGCCCAGCAACTCAGCGCCACCACGCAACAGCCATTTCTCGCATATGGCACGGCTGCGCTCATTTATTTTGTGCTTGTTTTCTTTGCCAATCGCGGTTTGGATCATCTCTCTGAGAAACTCAAACTGCCCACCAACCCGGTGTAAGCGGAGCATTTATGGATACTCCAGTCATTTTGCAAGCCAGGAACGTGACTAAAATTTACGGTGAGAATATCATCTTCAAAGATATTTCGCTCGATGTGCATGAAGGCGAAACCATCGTCATCATCGGTCCGAGCGGAACGGGCAAAAGCACGCTCCTGCGTTGCATGAATTTGCTGACCCACGTCAACAGCGGGCAGATCTTCCTCGAAGGTCGCGAGATCACCGCGCATGGCGTGAATGAAGACGAAGTCCGCCAGAACATGGGTATGGTCTTCCAGAACTTTTTGCTTTTCAACCATCTTACCGCGCTCGACAATGTGATGATCGGTTTGACAAAAGTAAAGAAAATGCCCAGGCAACAGGCGCACGAAAAAGCCATACGTGAACTCACCCGTGTCGGCTTGGCAGACCGCGCCAACCATTACCCCGGTCAACTCTCCGGCGGGCAGCAGCAGCGCGTTGCCATTGCCCGCGCGCTTGCCATGGACCCAAAGGTGATGCTCTTTGATGAGCCTACCTCTGCGCTTGACCCGGAACTCATCGGTGAAGTGCTCGGTGTGATGTCTCAACTTGCGCGTGACCGCATGACCATGATCGTCGTCTCGCATGAGATGGGCTTTGCGCGCGAAGTCGCTGACCGTATCGTCTTTATGGAGAAGGGAAGCATCGTCGAGCAGGGCGCACCGGATGACTTGTTCGAACGTCCGCAGCACGCCCGCACCCGCGAATTTCTGTGGAAGATCACCGAACTGTACGGCAAGAAAGAGAAGAAATGACCGACTTCTTTGAATTCTTCGTGCGCTTCCTACCGGACCTGTTGAAGGGTGCCGGTATGACGCTTCTCCTCACGTTTGAGGGGCTCGCCGCCGGATTCATACTTGGTTTGGCATCTGCGCTTGCTCGCGCCTATGGCAACAGGTTCTGGCGCGGACTCGCCGTCGGGTATATCGAACTTTTTCGCGGCACGCCGCTGTTGATGCAGTTGTTTTTGCTGTATTACGGCTTGCCCGGGTTGGGCATCACGCTCTCGCGCGAATTGGCAGCCTTCCTCGCGCTGGGACTGAACTCCGGCGCCTATCAAGCCGAATACCTGCGCGGCTCCATCCTCGCCATTGGTGATGGACAAATGATGGCTGGACGTGCCATTGGCTTGTCGAAATGGTCGGCGGTCTTCAACATCATCCTGCCGCAATCGCTGCGTTTGGCAATTCCCGCCTGGGCGAATGAACCGGTCTCGTTGCTCAAATCCACTTCGGTCGTGTTCCTCATCGCTGTCCCTGAATTGATGGCGCGCGCCAAGACCATCGCAGCCAGAACCTACGACCCCATCGGCTCTTACATGGCGGTGGCGGTGATCTATCTTGCCCTTGTCTTCGTTGTGGATTTTTTTATGAAATGGCTTGAAACACACACACGCATCCCCGGCTTGGAGTTGGAAGGCAGGAAAGCGTAAGTAAATTTAACCGCAAAGTGCGCTAAGGACGCGAAGTTTAAATTCTTTCTTTTCGCTCTTCGTGTGCATGGCGGTAGGAAAATTGCAAAGAATGAATAAATAAAAAGAAGGTTGAGGATGTTCCTCAACCTTCAACTTTTAACCTGTAACATTCAACTCATTTTTCGAACACGAACTGACCATTTTTGTAGAACAACTCACCATCCACAAGGATTTCCGAGTCCGTGCGCATATCGCAGATCATATCCCAGTGAATGACACTCTTGTTCTTTGAGCCCGTCTCCGGGTAGCCATTGCCAAGCGCCATGTGGAACGAACCGCCGATCTTCTCATCGAATAAAATGTTCCCGGTAAACTTCTGGATGTCGAAGTTCGTGCCGATGGCGAATTCGCCCAAATAACGAGATCGTTCATCGCTATCGAGCGTTTTGAGCAGGAAATCCAGATTCTTACTGGCATTTGCCGTAGTGACGCGACCGTTCGAAAAGGTCAGTTCCGCGCCTTCCACGCTTGTCCCCTGATAATTGGCAGGATACGTGAACTTCACCCAGCCATTGACCGACTCCTCGACGGGACCAGTGTAAATTTCACCATCAGGCATGTTGTGCATACCATAGGAATTCATGAACGTTCGTCCCTTGACCGACAGTGTCAGGTCTACATTCGGTCCGCGCAGAACGACCTGATTCTTGCCCTTCATGAAATCCACTGCTGCCTGCTGCTTTTCTTTCACCGCCAGCCAGAAAGCAATGGGATCCTCTTCGTTTGCATGAACTGCACCGAAGACGAAATCCTCATATTCCTTCAAGCTCATGCTGGCATCTTGCGCATATGCCTCAGTGGGGTAGAGGGTGGTACACCACTTGAATTCATCGGTCGCGCCGCGACGGAACTGGGCATCGGTGATCACACCCGTTGCCTTCGCGCGACGCGCGATCTTCGACGGGTCGATATTGCTCGTCCCTTTGGTATTCGTCGCAGAATGGATACGAACACGCCCCTCGAATTGTTCGTAGGCTAATTTATAAAAGGTCGGCACAAAGTCCAGTTGTGAATCGTTGGCGTAGGTCAGATACACCTCATCCTGGCTGAATGGCATCGTGCCGGGCAGTGCCATCATCAAATGCGGATGCCCACCCTTTTCCAGGATTTGAATATATAACTCTCGCAAAAGCGGTTCGGCGGCAGTCGTGCCTTCCAGCAGGATGCGGTCACCCGGCGCCAAGCGTACCGAATGGTCGACCAGGATCTTAGCATAATTTGAAACACGGATGTCAGCCACTTCATTCTCCTGTTTTGGAATGGAGAAATTATAACATTTTCAGTTTGCAGTCGCCTTTCACTTCATTTGACCTTCTAAATTAGTAACTTTTGTCACATGATTTTTCAACGAAAATGGATATGATTAGTGGTAATTGTTTGATGGAAGGAGCACGAATGGTGACAGTTTCGACCAAATCGACTACAGCCTGGGCGGAGGTCGATGAACAGGGGCGCCTCATTCTTCCGCCGGAAGTTGCCCGCCAATATGGGCTGAATCCTGGCTCGAAGGTTCGCCTTGATGAAGGGCAGAACTTTGTTCGCATGCACCGCCCAGTGACGCATCTCACAAAAGTTTACATCGAACCCACCGTTGCCTGCAACCTCGACTGTATCACCTGTTTCCGCAACGCTTGGGATCAGCCCATCGGCAAAATGACCGAAGAGACGTTTGAAAGAATCCTAAGCGGTTTGAAGCAGTTAGACCCGATTCCCGATGTTTATTTTGGCGGTATTGGCGAACCGCTCTTTCATCCCAAAACCATCGAATGGATCCGCCGCATCAAGCAGGAACTGGGCGTCAAAGTGGAACTCATCACCAATGGCACGACGCTCACCGAACGAAAGTCCCGTGAGCTGATCGATGCCGGGTTGGACGTGCTTTGGGTTTCGCTCGACGGTGCCACCCCCGAAAGTTTTGCCGATGTGCGCATGGGCGCAGAACTGCCCAATATCATCGCCAATATGAAGCGGCTGATAAAAATGCGAGCGCCGGGTCACTACCCCAAACCGGAGATCGGTGTCGCCTTCGTTGCCATGAAGCGCAATATCAAAGACCTGCCTGAGGTCATCAAGATCGGCAAATCCATTCGCGCCAAGTATTTTTCGGTCAGCAATCTTCAGCCGCCAACGGAGGAGATGCAGGATGACCGGCTTTATACCCAAGCCACCCGCAACATCGCCTACCTGAATGCGGCGCGCCTTCCGCGTATCAGCCTGCCAAAGATGGATTTTACCGAAGACACCCGCGACGCGCTGTTCGAAGTCTTCAACAGCGGACTAAATGTCAGTTATGCGGGTAACAATTGGGGCGGCGCGAACGATGTCTGTAATTTTGTGGAGAATGGCACCATGTCCATCGCATGGACCGGAGAGGTCAGCCCGTGCTGGCCCCTGATGCATACGCATATGAGCTACCTGCACGGAAAGCCTCGCCTCTCGAAAAAGCATATCATCGGGAATGTGCGCGAGAAAACGCTCGAACAGATCTGGCTCGACCCGGAGTATCTTGCCTACCGTGAACGCCTGCACAACTTCATCTTTGCGCCATGCACTTTCTGCGGCGGCTGCGATCTCTCCGAGGCGAATGAGGAAGATTGCCTGGGCAATGTGGTCTCCCCGGTTTGCGGGGGGTGTCTGTGGGCGCAGGGCATCATCCAGTGCCCGTAAAATGAATTGGGATTTAAAGACCCGGGCTTTTCGGTCCGGGTCTTTTTGTTTTATGGCGGTAAAATAGGAATGCCAAAGGTTGTCAAAGCACAATAGAGGTGTCGTTCATGGAAGAGATGATCATGAAGGTGAATTTTTACGCCACACTCCGCCCGATCGTCGGGCAAAAAACGGTGGAACTGACTCTGCCGCATGGTACAACCGCCATTCAATTGGTACACATGTTCGTGGAGGACTACCCCGCCATGCGCAAGGAACTGCTCGATGAGCAGGGAAGATTCCTGCCGCACATGAAGTTTTTCATCAATGGGCGTGAAGCCGTGTACCTGCCGGATAAGTTCGATACGGTCATTCAACAAGCCGATAAGATCGATATCTTCCCGCCAGTGGGTGGCGGCTGATGCAAACCATCGTCCACGAGATGCGGGGGATTCCGTTCTTTTTGCTTAAGGAATACCTTGAGGAGATGGGCGGCAGAGAAGTGGAAGAGGATGTCATTCAGGGTGAAGGCTGGACGGTACGCCTCGAAAAAATGGAGCCGTTCCGCTTGTTTTCGCTTTCGGTCGGGCAGACGCGGCTGACGGTGGAAATGGAAGACCATGTGGTGGAGGATTTCACCGAGCGGTTTCGCAAGAAGACGTTGAGGGCGGGGGGGTAGGTCAGTCGTTCAGTGATCGGCGGGGGAGAAGGTTTGAAGCGCTGATGCGGGTTTGAGTTAAGAGAGAAGCGATTAAATCAAAAAGCGACGCGTCCTTGAGGGCACGTCGCTTTTTTGTTATCCGATCAGAGAACTAGATGATTTCCAGTTCTTTGAGTTTTGCTTCGGGCACAACGCCGTTGACCCATCCGCGCTTTTCGTAGTACTCGGCGAGCATCTTGTCGAGTTCGCAGACGTGACCGAGTGAGCCGGGTTGCGTGGAGGCTTCTTCGGTGAAGCGTTTGGGCAGGGTGTCGGAGCCTTCGCCGAAGCCGGCAAGGTTGTTGTAGTGGCGCTCGAGGTTGTAGATGCGCTGACCGGTCTTCAGCACGTCATCGGTGGTGAAGGGGACGCCAACCATGGCGGAGTATTGCATGGCGTATTCTTCGGCGCCCATGGCGAAGGCGGAGAATTTGCACAGGTCCATGCTGTCGGAGAAGGCGTGGATGTCCTGGAAGATCATGACCAGTTCGCCCTTGCCCTTCCATTCGAGCGGGTCGACCTTGAGCGAGCCGAAGGGCATAACGCCGAGTTCGGCGGCGGGGGTGTAGGCGCGCAGGTGGCAGGCGCCGCGGTTGGAGGTGGCGTAGCCGATGCCCATGCCTTTGAGACCACGCGGGTCGTAGGCGGGGATGCCCTGTCCGCGGACGGTCATGGCGAGTTCGGGGTGACCGAAGTGGGCGGCGGTGGCGTTGGCGCCATCTGCCATGATGTTGCCGAAGCCTTCGCGCTTGGCGATCATTTCGGCGGCTTTGGTCATGCCGTCGCCATCGCCCCAGCCGAGTTTGCCGGTGCCGTTGGTGTAGCCCTTTTCGGAGGCTTCCATCCACACGGAGAGGGGATGACCGATTTCAATGGCGTCGAAGCCGAAGTCGTTGGCGAGGTCGATCATCTTGGCAACGAGGCGGGCGTCGGGGTTGCCGCAGTTCGCGCCAACCGACCAGGCGGGTTCATATTCCACCGATTCCATGCGCAGACCGGCATACGGTCCGTCTTTGACTTCCACTTCCTTTTTGCAGGCGACGGGGCAGGCGTGGCAGGTGGGGTTGTCGACGAGGATGTTGGCGTTGACCCATTCACCGGCGATGGTTTCGGCGTGTTCACCGAACGAGGTGACAGAACTGTTCTTGGCGGGCAATGCGCCGATGCTGTTGGTGATGTTCATCAGTACGTTGGTGCCGTAGACGGAGAGACCACCCTTGCGCGGGCTGGTGATGTTCTCTTCTGCCATGATGTTCTTGAGAGCGCGGTCGTGGGCGGGTTTCCAGCCGTCGCGGTCGGCGGCTTTGACGATCTTCTTCTCGGCTTTGATGACGATGGCTTTGAGCATCTTGCTGCCGCCGACACAGCCGGTGCCGCCGCGTCCGGAGGCGCGGTCGTTTTCGTTGACCCAGCACGCGAACTTGACCTGGTTTTCACCCGCCGGTCCGATGGCGATGACGGTGAGGTCTTTTTCGCCGTATTTTTCTTTGAAGTGCTTGACGGTATCATGCACACCCTTGCCCCACACGTCGGAGGCGTCGAGCAGTTCGAGTTGACCGTCGTGGATGTAGGCGTAGGTGGGTTTGGCGGCTTTGCCCTTGAAGACCAAGCCGTCGAAGCCAGCCCAGCGCAAACGGGCGGCAGACCAGCCCCCATGGTGAGAATCAGTTACCGTTCCAGTGAGAGGCGATTTGGTCACAACCGCCATGCGTCCGCTCATGTTGGCTTCCGAGCCGGTCAGCGGACCGTTCATGAAACAAAGAATGTTATCGGGGGAGAGCGGGTCCACTTGGGGTCCATTATCAAACACGAACTTCACACCCAAACCGCGTCCACCGATATATTTTCGGGCATCATCCTCGGGCACAGGTTTGTAATCCACTTTGCCTGCGCTGAGGTCCACCCATGCGATCCGATCTGCATAACCACCAAGTGCCATGATATTTCTCCTTTTTGCAAACGAAAATAAACAGCCCGATGCTGTCTTGATAATTCAGAATAGCATTGGCAAATTTTTGAGTCAATAATTAAGTTTTTCCTTAATCGAAAAGGTGACATCTGTCATGTTGCGAATCTTTTCCCACGACATTTTTTCATTTTGAAACGACTGTGTTTTGAAATTTTGTACAACCTGCGCAAAAGAGAACGCAATTTCCGGTCGTAACGGGTATACTTTTGTCCATGAAACAACTTTTGCAAAACATAAAAACCGGACAAACCATCGTCGAAGACGTTCCCATTCCGACCCCGCGTGAAGGGCAGGCTCTGGTTAAGGTTGTTGCCAGCCTCGTTTCGGCGGGCACCGAACGCATGGTGGTGGAATTCGCTGAAAAAAGTTATCTCGGCAAGGCGCGCTCCCGCCCCGATCTCGTCAAGCAAACGCTCGACAAAGCCAAACGCGAGGGCATCCTGCCAACTGTGCAAGCAGTATTCAACCGCCTCGACCAACCGATGGGCTTGGGCTATTCCACCGCCGGAACCATTGTGGCGCTTGGAAAAAATATGCAGGGTTTCAGGGTCGGTCAACGTGTGGCATGCGCGGGCGGAGGATATGCCACCCACGCGGAATACAACCTCGTGCCGCGTAATCTCTTAACGCCCCTGCCAAAAAATGTGGATTTCGAATCTGCCGCCTTCACCACGCTTGGCGCAATTGCATTGCACGGATTCCGACTCGCAGAACCTCAACTCGGCGAGAACGTTGCCGTCATCGGCTTGGGTCTTTTGGGATTATTGACGATCCAAATGGCAGATGCGGCGGGATGCAACGTCCTCGGCATTGACATCGACCCGAAGCGTGTCAAACTCGCTTCCTCCCTTGGACTGGAAGCGGTTGCACGTCCCCAGGCAGAATCTGCCGCTGCAGCCTTCACCCAAAATCGCGGATTCGACTCAATCATCATCTGCGCGGATACGTCTTCCAATGACCCTGTTGAACTCGCTGGCGTTATTGCCCGTGACCGTGCCAAAGTGGTGGCGACTGGTGCCGTGGGGCTGAACTTCCCCAGAAAAATCTACTACGAGAAGGAAATCTCCTTCATCAACTCCCGCTCCTATGGACCCGGTCGCTACGACCTGAATTACGAAGAGAACGGGCAAGACTACCCGTTTGGCTATGTTCGCTGGACGGAAGGGCGCAATTTTCAGGCGGTGGTGGATCTGATGGCAAGTGGAAAGTTGAAGGTGGCATCGCTCATCTCGCATCGCTTTGATATTGAAGAAGGCGTGAAGGCGTATGAAGTGATCACGGGGAAGAAGAAAGAGCCGTTCCTTGGGGTGTTGTTGAAGTATCCTGATGTTAAAAAGTCAGAAAGTTCGAAGGTTATCAGGTTTAACGTTCCAACCTTCAAACATTCAACCGTGATAACACTCGGCGTTCTCGGCGCAGGGTTATTTGCAAACTCAACATTACTTCCTATTCTAAAAAGCAATAAAGACTTTGAACTGGTCGGCATCGCCTCCTCAGGTGGACTCCACGCGCAGCATTCCGGCAGGAAATTCGGATTCCAGTACGCGACTTCCTCTGAAGATGAAATCATCAACGACCCGAAGATCAACACCGTTGCGATTCTGACAAGGCACGATACTCATGCAGACTTGGTGGGGAAGGCGTTGAAAGCGGGTAAACATGTTTTCGTCGAAAAGCCGCTTGCCATTAATGAAAAACAATTGACACAAATCACTAAAGCACTTGCCGCTCACGACTCGCTGCTCACTGTTGGTTTTAACCGTAGGTTTGCTCCCTTGATCCAAAATCTCAAATCACAGATCTCAAATCGCGTGGAACCTCTTCATGCCCATTATCGAGTCAATGCTGGTTTCATTCCTGCCAACCATTGGACACAAGACCCAGCCATCGGTGGCGGACGCATCATCGGCGAAGCTTGTCACTTCGTTGACGTGCTGACCTTCCTCGTCGGTACGGCGCCTGTTTCGGTGACGGCGCACGCCCTGCCGAACAACGGCAAATACAGCGAGGATAACGTCTCGATGACCTTCACCTTTGCAGACGGCTCCGTCGGCGTGGTGGATTATTTGGCGAATGGCGATAAGTCCATGCCGAAGGAGCGGTTGGAGGTCTTCTGCGGGGGGATGGTGGCGGTGTTGGATGATTATGTCTCGTTGACCACGGTGAATATTGGGAAGAAGAAAGTGGAAAGTGGGGCGCAGGATAAAGGCTGGCGGGGGGAAATGGCTGCTTTCGCTGATGCGCTCAAGGCGGGGAAAGAACCGCCGATTTCCTACGAGCACCTCATCGGTGTGACCAAGTCCACGTTTGCGGCGGTGGAGTCGATTCGGAGTAAAAGTACGATCGAAATCAAATAATGAGTGTCTTATAATTCGGGGAAACCTATGACCACAAACCGCCCTCTTCGCGTTTTCCTCTGTCATTCAAGCAATGACAAACCCGCTGCGCGAAGCGGACGAGTTGTATCAAAAACTCCGCGCCGTCCCGCAAGGGGATGATAAGCCGTGGATTCAACCTTGGCTGGACGAAGAAGAACTCTTCCCCGATATGGACTGGAACTTGGAGATCGAAAAAACTGCCGACACGGTCCTCGTTTGCCCTTCCAACAACTCGAGCATTAGGAGAAAGAAGCGCTCTGTGAATGTGTCTCATTTATTGAAGCGGACATGGCGCTATACGAGTATATGGAGTCCGTTCGTCAACTTGTAGCGGATGGGATGGTTTTGCTAAAATAATCAGAATATTTGTGAAGGAGAGGTTTTATGGGCAGCATGGATACTGGTCAACTTATATTAATTGCTCTCTTGATCTGCGCCTTTTGCGGGGTGCAGATCGTAATGGTTGGACTCTTGGTTTGGTATTCTGCTGCCAGAAGAAAGGGTGCAAACAAATGGACATCTTTTGCTAAAAAATATGGATTGAGCCATCAACCGCCGGGTTTTATGGAGGGCGGTTATGGTTCGATGGGTGGAAAAATAGATGGACGGGATGTTACCGTTTATACCTATTCCACGGGCGGAAGGCACAGGGTGGTGTGGACAGTGGCGTCCGTGCGGAGCAGCAGCCCCAAAGCGGTGACGTTTTCGGTGGGCGCCAAAGGGTTTGACGGTGCGGTCTATAAGGCGTTCGGAGCGCAGGATATTGTCATTGGCATAAAGGATTTCGATGATGCGTTCATGATCCAGTCGAACCCGCCGGAACTGGCTTCTGCGCTCCTGCTCCAAAACGCGGATCTCCGTGCCATGATCCAGACACTCAAGCCATATGAATTGCAATACAAGGACAGGTTTGCATCCTGCCGTTTGTTGCGCAGTCAGGCGGATGAAGCCGTGTTGTTGAACATGCTTGCACTTGCCCGCAAATTGGCAGAGACGATAGAAGGGTCTGCCTAGCCGCTGGGTATAATCAAGAAAAATCATGACCACCAACCGCCCTCTTCGCGTTTTCCTCTGCCATTCTTCCGCGGACAAACCCGCCGTCCGCGAGTTGTATCAAAAACTCCGCGCCGAACCGTGGATTCAACCCTGGCTGGACGAAATAAACCTTCTTCCTGGGCAAGAATGGGATTTAGAAATTGAACAAGCTATTGAAGCGACCGATATTATTATTGTCTGTTTGTCTAATAATTCCATTACTAAGCGGGGATATGTTCAGAAAGAAATCAAAATAGCATTAGATTATTCAGATTTGCGACCAGAAGGGGAAGTTTTTATTATTCCCATTCGCCTTGAAGACTGTAAACCTCCTAAACGTTTATCAAAATGGCAATATGCTGATTATTTTGAAGGGCAACGAGATGAGGCTCTAAAGAGGCTACTTTCAAGTTTAGAAAAATGTGGCGAATCGCTTGGGACTGTTAATTTCGATAAACCTAATAAAGTGAAAGATATAAATAATGCCGTTGTTATTCCTGAAGAGCCAAAACAAAATCGGGATGATGTTCAAACTCAATGGATTGCTCAACAAGAAAATAAACTGAAAAATGTTAAGAATTTTGACTTTCCGAAGAATAAAGATGACCATCATACAGCTTTAGCCTCAGAAGTTGTTTCTTCGGCGTCGTCCGGCGGGGTAAAGTTTTTGGTTAGTAAATTACAATGGGGAAAGAACGACTTTGGGTATAGTCTTCATGCTGAACCTACTTCATATTCTTTTAGCGGTATGCAGTCGCCAGATTTTTTGAGCTATTTGGGGTTCAGAAAAGAATCTTGTCAGTTCGTCTCTACTAGAATCTGTTATACAACATGGGTAGATAGTAGTTTTGATGTTTCTAAATTCGCAGCAGATTTCGGAGATGCATTTGCGAATTTCGATAATGCGAGCAACTTATTCCGTGACTGTGGGTATTTTTTAGATCAGCCGGAAGGATTAGCATATTTTGGATACTCTTCTGAGGGACGAATTGGAAGATCCAAAAGCCCCTATGGAGGGGATGGACATAATGCGAATAGTGTAAGGAAGATGAAGCAATCCGAAGATGAAGATTTTTTCTATCAGCTATCTTGGATTGAGAGGGCTAATTCAAAAGGTTGGGTAATCCATTGTAAGATAAAGAATTCTTCACATCAAGAACTACCGCCTGTTCTTAAGTTTTTAGACTTTAATGCTTTTAGTGAATGTCCCCTTTTTGATTTTGAAAAATGTTTTTGGATGTTTATCGAATATCAGACGAGAAACAGTGATGTTTTTGAAGGCAATGCCGAATATGCTCATCGTTGCTATGATTCTCATGCAAAGAAATTCTCAACAGCTGCCAGAAAACTTATTCAGGCAAATAATTTGATGTCAGAATTTGGTTTTCACTTTCTGAAAAGCTAACCTATGACCACAAATCGCCCTCTTCGCGTTTTCCTCTGCCATTCCAGTCCAGCAATGACAAACCCGCTGCGCGAAGTGGACAAGTTGTATCAAAAACAGTTTTGTCATCTTATCCATCTCCAATTACCAATTACTAACCACTTTCCCACAGGAGCCCTCCATGAAATTACGCGGTATCTACGCCCCCATCGTCACCCCCTTCAACGCGGACGAATCCATTAACTACCCCGTCCTTGAACAACTGATCGAATACCTGATCGCCAACAAGATCGCAGGGCTTGTCCCTGGCGGCACCACGGGCGAAGTCTACGCCTTCACCGAAGCCGAACGGCTGGACATATTCAAATTCGTCAAAGAGAAAGTCAACGGGCGGGTCACGCTCATTGCGGGCACCAACTCTGGCGCCACGCGTGACGTCGTCCGCTACTCGCAGATCGCCGAAGAGATGGGCTACGACGCGCTCATGGTTGCTGTCCCGCCGTATTCCCGTCCTAATCAGCGCGAACTGCTCGCACATTACGAAGCCGTCGCCAAAGCCGTCAAAATTCCCATCGTGCTGTACAACTTCCCCTGGCGCGCAGGCACCGAAGTCGGCTTCGACGTGATGGACGGTCTCACCAAATACGACCACGTCATCGGTATCAAAGAAGCCTCCAGCGACATGTCACGCGTCTATGGCATGCTCGAACGCTACGGCGACCGCTACCAGATCATCTGCGGCTCCGACGACCAAGCCCTCGATTACTTCCTGTGGGGCACCACCGCATGGATCGGCGGCGCCGCTTCCTGCGCTCCGCTGCAACATCACAACGTCCTCGAAGCCGCGCTCAACAACGACTTCGTCTCCGCCCGCAAGCACATGGATAAACTCATGCCTCTTCTTCGCAGTGTCGAAAGCGGCAGCTATTTGCAAAAAGTGAAGATCGGCTGCGAACTGCTCGGCATCCCCGTCGGCGGTCCGCGCCTGCCATTGCTCACTCTCACCGCAGAAGACCGTGCTGAATTTGAGAAGATCTTCAAGAGCATCTAACCACAAAGGGTCACAAAGGAGCACGACGTAAAAACCTTTGTGACCCTTTGTGACCCTTCGTGGTGAAAAATGATTCGTATTCCCTTTTTGGACTCCCACACTGGCGGCGAACCCACGAGATTAATACCTTCGCTTCCCTTCGACCTCGGAACTGGTTCCGTTGCTGACAAATGTTCCACGCTGAAAAAGAATCACGACGATCTACGCCGCACCGTCCTGCTCGAACCCCGCGGCTCGGATGTGCTTGTCGGCGCGTACCTCGTCCCGCCCGCCGACCCGACCTGTCAGTTCGGAGTCATCTTCTTCAACAACGTCGGCTACCTCGGCATGTGCGGACATGGAACGATTGGCTTGATCGCTTCGCTGGCATACATGGGCAAAGTACAACCTGGAATTATCCGTGTTGAAACTCCCGTTGGGGTGGTGGAAGCAACATTACATAATATGTCGTTGCGAGGCGAAGCCGAAGCAACCTCCCAATCAACAGGGGGATTGCTTCGGGCGGACGAACACCGCCCTCGCAATGACATGTATCCAAATCGCGTCTCCGTCCAAAACATCCCCGCCTACCGACACCTGACTCACATCCCTGTCACCGTTGACGGCAAAACCATCCACGGCGATGTGGCGTGGGGCGGCAACTGGTTCTTCCTCGTCCACGATCACGGCATGGACGTGAACATGTCTAACCTTGAAGCGTTGACCGATTTCTCGTGGCGAGTCCGCGAGCAGTTGACTGCCAACGGAATCACCGGCGCGAACGGCGCAGAGATCGACCACGTCGAGTTGTTTGCATCCACGCCCGAAGCGGACAGCAAAAATTTTGTCTTGTGTCCGGGTAAAGCCTACGACCGTTCTCCCTGCGGAACGGGCACAAGCGCCAAACTTGCTTGTCTTTACGGCGATGGCAAGTTGAAAGTGGGGCAGGTCTGGAAACAACAAAGCGTCGTCGGCAGTATCTTTGAAGGCAGCATCCAACTCGACGGCGACAAGATCATCCCAACCATCACCGGCGAAGCATGGGTCATGTCTGAAGGTACGATCTTGGTGGACGAGCGCGATCCGTTTGGAAAAGGAATATAAGAAATAACCGCAAAGCACGCGAAAGGACGCCAGGAAAAAATCCTTTTTAATCTTTGCGTTCTTAGCGATCTTCGCGGTTCAAAAAGGAGTGGCAGGCAATGACAACAAAATCAGACGTGCTCATTATCGGCGGTGGACCTGTGGGATTGAACTCTGCCTATTACCTTCTCAAAGCGGGGCGGAGGGTGACCATTCTCGACTCGAATGAGATCGGCAAAGGCAGCGGACATGGCAACGCCGGGCAGATCGTGCCGAGTCACATCGTCCCGCTGGCGGCGCCGGGAGTCGTTTCCTCCGCGCTCAAGTGGATGCTCGATCCGTCGCTCAGTCCGTTTGGGATGAAGATCCGCCTCAGCCCGGCATACATCTTGTGGTTGATCCAGTTTGCGGCGGCGTGCAGTGAAGCGAATGTCACACGCAGCATCCCTTCGATGCGGAGTCTGGCACAGTTGAGTATGACCAATCTGCTCAACATGCTGGACGAGGAAAGGATCGAATGCCGCTATCAACAGACCGGCATCATCACTTTGTTCAAAGATGAAAAAGCCTTCGCCGATGGCAAACACGAAGCCGAATTTTTGGGGAGGCACGGAGTTCCGACTGAAATTTTAGACAAAGCCGCTTTGCACGAATGCGAGCCGATTGCGCTGGACGATGTCATCGGCGGCGTGCATTTCACCGGTGACTCGTTCATGAATCCCGCCATCTTCCTCGCGGAGTTGGCGAAGCGTGTCCGCGAGATGGGTGCGGAGGTGCATGAGAACACAGCGGTCACGGGATTTGAGTCGGTGAGTGGAAAGATCACGAAGGTCAGAACCGCTTCCGGCGAGTTCGAGGCGGAGCATGTCGTCCTCGCGGCGGGCGCCTGGTCTCCCATCGTCGCGCGCGACCTGCGGCTCAAACTTCCCATTCAACCTGCGCGTGGATACAGCGTAACGGTGGCTGCGCCGCGCAACATGCCGCGCCATGCCTTCATCCTTGGGGATAGGCGTGTGGCGGTTTCGCCGTTTGGCGAGTTGCTGCGCTTCACGGGGCGGCTTGAAGTGGGCGAGTACAGCACCACGCCCGACCCAAAATGGCTTGCGCGGCTGGAAATGTTCGTGCGCGAGTACATTGAACTGGATGAAAAACTCGATGTGAAAGATGCCTGGGCTGGGCTCCGCCCGGTGACTCCTGACGGTATTCCCGCCATCGGGCGCGCACCGGGTCTTTCCAACCTGACAGTTGCCACGGGTCACGCGATGGTCGGTCTCTCGCTTGGACCCGGAACCGGACAACTCGTTTCCGAGTTGGTCAACGGGCAGAAGACGGCATTCGACTTGCGCCCGTTGAGTTTGGACAGGTTCTAACATCACAAAACAGAATCGAAAGGACGGGCGTCATGCCCGTCCTTTCTTCTTGCAACACACACAGAGGAGAATTTATTGAGGCGGGAGAAGAACCGCGTCAATGACATGGATCACACCGTTGGAGGCTTCGATGTCGGTAATAATGATCTCGACGGTGTCGTTCAGGAAGACCTTGCCGTCCGTCACGGTGATGGTCAGGTCTTTGCCAAGCACGGTGGTGGCGCTGGTCAGACCGACCACATCCGCAGCCATGACCTTGCCGGAAACGACGTGGTAGAGCAGGATGTCGGTGAGGGCTTGCTTGTTCTCAGGCTTGAGCAGGTCTTCCACGGTTCCGGCGGGCAGCGCGGCGAAGGCATCATCGGTGGGGGCGAAGACAGTAAAGGGACCTTCTCCGCTCAGGGTTTCGACCAATTCCGCAGCCTGCAAAGCAGCCACGAGGGTGGTGAAGCGACCATCTGCCACAGCGATGTCCACGATGGTGTTGGATTCAGCGGCTTCGTCAGAAGGCGGCAGGATGACCGCATCGATGACGTGGATTACGCCGTTGGAGGTCTCGATATCGGTGATGATGACTTGCGCATCGTTGATATAGACGTTGCCCATATCGACCTTGATGGCAATGTCTTTGCCGAGCACGGTGGTGGCGCTTTCCAGCCCGGTCACGTCCGCAGCCATGACCTTGCCGGCGACAACGTGGTACAGCAGGATGTCGGTGAGGGCTTGCTTGTTCTCGGGCAGCAGCAGGCTTTCGACCGTGCCTTCAGGAAGGGCGGCAAAGGCGTCATCGGTGGGGGCGAAGACAGTGAAGGGACCTTCCCCCTTGAGGGTTTCCACCAAACCGGCGGCTTCGACTGCGGCGACCAGGGTGGTGAAGCGACCATCCGCTACAGCGGTATCGACGATATCCGCCAGTTCGGGCTCGGGGGTGGCGGTGGGTTCGGGAATGGCGGTCGGCTCAGGCGCGGGGGTGGGGGTGGCGGCAGGAGCACAGGCTGCCAGGACAAGGGAGACTGCAACGAGCAGTCCGACGAACAGGGAATTGCGTTTCATATCTCTTTTCACTCCATTGACATAAGATTTGGTCTGTTATTTGCAAAGGTTTTGCAAATATATTGTCTCTATTGTATATGTTTTGCACAGAGAGTCAATGGGTTTGTCCGGGCTCTAATAATCTTATTATTCTTATCTTTTTTATCTTATTTTTAATTTTCATCCAGTCGCTAGGAAGGGACTCAAGCCCGTCCTTGCCTGACTGAAGCCAATTATGAGAAAAACATGGAATGGTCTGAAAATCCCCGGTATTTTTGGGGTGATTTTTCGGAGGTTTTCCCCTGCTGATTACCGACGCAGTTTCGTAATTGAATTAGTTTGACCAATAAACTAATTCCCCTTACAATACTGAATTCATCAAAAAGTTTGAGGTATGATAACGCCGCTATGGAATTCTTAACTTCCCCTTCCCAAAAATTCGATCTACCCAAGCGCATCGTGCGCCTTGGTGAACTTGCCACCAATCTTTGGTGGTCCTGGCACCCCGAAGCGGCACATCTGTTTGGCCGCCTGGATTATGACTTGTGGGAGCGGCTCGGTCACAACCCGATCCGCCTGCTGAATGAAGTTGGGCGTACACGCCTGAACCAACTCGCCAAGGACAAAGAATATCTTGCACAATACGACGCGCTCTTTGCCGCCTTCGACGACTACTTCAGCAAAGCCTCCTGGTCGCAAAAAACGCATGCCGGCTTGAAAAAACCCATTGCCTACTTCTCGATGGAATACGGCTTGCATGAAACCTTGCCGATCTACTCCGGCGGCTTGGGCGTCCTTTCCGGCGACCACCTCAAGGAAGCCTCAGATCTCGGCCTGCCGTTCATTGGCGTCGGCTTCATGTACGCGCAGGGCTACTTCTCCCAGCGCATCACCGAAGACGGCTGGCAGGAAGCGCTCAACAACCCGCTCAACTTTGACAACCTGCCTGTCTCGCTTGTCAAGAAAAATGGGAAGCCGGTCATCATTTCCTTTGATTTCCCCGATAGAAAACTAAACGCCCAAATTTGGGAAGTGCGCGTCGGGCGTGTGCCGCTCTACCTGCTCGACTCCAACGTCGAAGGCAACAGCGACTACGACCGCCTGCTCACCGCCCGTCTGTACTGGTCCGACCTTGATCGCCGTGTCATGCAGGAAGTACTGCTGGGGATCGGCGGAGTCCGCGCGCTGCGGGCATTGGATTATGACCCCGCCGTCTGGCATATGAACGAAGGGCACGCTTCCTTCCTGACCCTGGAGCGGATTCGTGAACTCGTTGAAGAGGGCATCCCCTTTGGCGATGCTGCCAACGCCACCCGCAGGCAGAACGTCTTCACCACCCACACCCCTGTCCCTGCCGGGAATGATGAATTCCCGCTCTGGCTCATCGAAAAATACCTCGGCAATTATTGGGGCGATCTCGGGCTCACCCGCGAACAATTCATGGATGTTGCCAAACATCAAACCCCGCACGGTGACATGTACTCCATGCCTGTCCTTGCACTCAAACTGTCTGGCGGCTCGAACGGCGTTTCAGAACTGCACGGCGAAGTCTCGCGCGATATGTGGAAGTTCCTGTGGTCTGACCGCGACGTGAAGGATGTGCCCATTCAGCATGTCACCAACGGCGTCCACACCCGCAACTGGATGGCGCGCCGTATGAACGTCTTGCTCGAAAAGCACCTCGGTGCCGACTGGTACGACAACCTCGACGACCATGAACTGATGGAACGCATCGACCAAATTCCAGATAAGGAAGTGTGGGGAGTCCACCTGCACCTCAAACGCAAACTTTCCTTTTACCTGAAAGAGCGCGTGCGTGACCGCTGGACGAAGGGCGGCTTCCACCCGGTGCAGGTGGTGGCTTCGGGCGTGCTCATCAACCCTTACGCGCTGACCATTGGCTTTGCCCGCCGCTTTGCCACCTACAAACGGGCCAGCCTCATCCTCTCGGATGTGGAACGCCTGCTTGAATTGATCAACCGCCCGAACATGCCAGTGCAGATCATCTTTGCAGGCAAGGCGCATCCCGCCGACGACCCCGGCAAGAAACTCATTCAACAGGTGTATCGCACGGTCAAAAAAGCCGAAACCGGCGGTCGGATCGTCTTTGTGGAAGATTATGAAATGAATCTCGCCCGCTACCTCGTTCAGGGGGTGGATGTGTGGATGAATACCCCGCGCCGCCCGTACGAAGCCAGCGGCACCAGCGGTATGAAAGCCGCCATCAACGGCGTGCCCAACTTCTCCATCATGGACGGTTGGTGGTGTGAAGCCTATAACGGCAAGAACGGTTGGAAGATCGGCGACGAGACAAAATACAATTCGAACGAAGAGCAGGATGCTGCCGATGCCGAAAGCCTGTTCACCATGCTCGAACATCAGATCATCCCGAAATACTACAACCGCGATCCGCGCGATTTGATGTCTGCCGACTGGGTTGCAACCATGAAGGAATCCATGAAGACGGTTATTCCGCAGTTTTCCACCCGCCGCATGGTAAAGGAATATGTCGAGAAGTTCTACGTCCCGGCATTGAAAAAGTAAGGGCAAATTCCGGGTCGCTCTTATTACAAAGGATCGAACATGCTCCCTGAGATCACGGTTACCCAACTTTCCGAGAAACTGAAATCTGACGAGGCATTCGTCCTGCTGGATGTGCGCGAACTTCCAGAGTTGGATCAAGCCAAAATCGAAGACCGCAGGCTCGAGGTCACGCCAATGAGCCGGCTGGCACAGGAGGGGGTCGATGCGCTGCCTGCGTCGGTCAGGGCGCAGGAGGTTCCCGTCTACATTCTGTGCCATCATGGCAATCGCAGCATGCAGGTGACGACGTGGCTGATGCGTTTTGAATACAAAAATGTGTTCAATATCCGCGGCGGGATCGATGCCTATGCTACCCAGATCGACTCTTCGGTCGGGCGCTATTAATCTGCCAAACTCCTCCATGACGGAGGAGTTTTCTTTTTTAAACCAGACTGCCACCCTTGCGGATGGCAATCGTGGGGCGCTGTGGCTTCCTTGACTTACTTGAGGAGGGATGCCACAGCGCTGGGTTTAATGCTACTATCCATGTTAGACATCACCTCCTCCTTTCATAAGGATGGCGGTTCAATTTGTTTGCCCCCGACAACGGTAAAAGTATGTCACAATTTAAATCGGATGTCAATAGCCCGAATTCGATTCTCACAAAATTGTAATACGAGAAACGCCCAAAACTGCCAGAATTTCGAAAAAATTGATAGCCTTTGAGAGTCTCCGCAAGCCTTGTGGGGCTATCCTCGAGCAATCCCTGCCGTTGCGGCAAAAGAAACTGGAGCAATCATGAAAAACACCCCCAACAAACTCTGGATCATCGTCCTAGCCCTTGGCTGGCTGTTCGATCTCCTCTTCTGGGAGAAAGCCCCCGGTATTAACTTCGCCATTTTCTGGACGGCTTGTCTCATTGCCGCCTTCTACCTGCTTCTCAGCGACGGGCTTCGCCCGCAGCGCCCCTCCCTTTATTTGATCCCCCTCTTTGGCTTTTTCGCCGCTGTCACCTTCATCCGCGCCGAGCCGATGACCACCTTCCTTGCCTACACCTTCACCATGTTCACGCTGACCATCCTTGCTGTCACCTATCTTGGCGGGCGCTGGATGCAATACACGCTGGTGGATTACATTGGAAAAGCCTTCGGTTTGATGGGAAGCCTGATCGCCCGCCCCATGACATTTGCAATGAATGTACGCAAGACCCAAGCCGAGGCGGGAGTCAAACCTTCCAAATACAATGTCATGCCCATCGTGCGCGGATTGGTCATTGCCCTGCCCATCGTGGCGATCTTCGCCTCCCTGCTTGCCTCCGCCGATGTGGTCTTCGGTCAACGGCTGGAAGACTTCATCGAAGCATTCAAACTCGAAGACCTGCCCGAATATATCTTCCGCATGATCTACATCCTCGTCATTGGGTATGCGCTGGCGGGGATCATCTTGCACGCCTCGACCGAATCGAAGGATGAAAAACTCGCCGGTATCGACAAACCCGTCATTCCCGCCTTCCTCGGTTTCATCGAATCGACCATCATCCTTGGAAGCGTGGTGGCGCTCTTCGTTGTCTTCGTTGTTATTCAATTCCAGTATTTCTTCGGCGGCACAACCAACATCAATGTGGAAGGCTATACCTATGCTGAGTACGCCCGCCGAGGTTTTGGCGAACTGGTTACGGTGGCTTTCTTTGCCCTGTTGATGCTGCTCACCCTGAGTGCGGTCACAAAGCGCGAAACCGAAACACAACGAAAAGTCTATTCAGGTTTGGGGGTTGCGCTGGTCTTGCTTCTTCTGGTCATGCTTGTCTCTGCCTACCAGCGTCTTAACCTGTATGAAGCGGTTTACGGCTTCTCGCGCCTGCGCACCTATACTCATATCTTCCTTGTGTGGATCGGTTTACTCCTTGTTGCAACCATCATTTTGGAAATTCTGCGCAAAGAGCGCATGTTCACCTTTGCCCTGCTCATCGCTTCCTTTGGATTTGCTGTCTCGCTGCCCATCCTGAATGTGGATGCGTTCATCGTCAATCAAAACATCCGGCGCGAAGTTCAGGAAAAGAACGCCGTCGATCTGGACTCGCAATACTTCATCGAACTCTCCGATGATGCGGTTCCTGCGCTTGTGAAAGCGCTTCAAACCCCGGCCCTGCCTGATTCCGTCCATGAGAAGGTTGCCGCCGCCTTGGCCTGTATCCGTTACGAGCGTGAGTTAGGAGACCGGGGAGATTCCTGGCAATCGTTCCATGTCTCCCGTCTCGTCGCGGACAATGCCTTGGCATCTGTGGCGGATGAGATCAGCCGGTTCAAAATGGATACCAGCGGGTATCCTGTGCAAACCATTGCCCCGTCGGGCGAGGAATATCCCTGTTCGCAATACTATTATGATTAATGCAATCTATGCAAAGGCGCCGGATGAAATCCGGCGCCTCTTTGCTTTAAGTCAGGCGGTTATTAAAGATGCAAGCAGACCCGTCTGGTCGTATCTTGCAATAAGGTCAGCGTTTATCCGCGTATTCTTTATTCCAAAACCGGGGTTGGGCGTGGTTACGATCTCTGCGACGTAGCCAGCCGGTGCGTTCGATGGCACTGCAGCACATCCGAGACCGTATCAGCGAGGATGCGGTCCACCTGGATCGAATCGATAGTGGGTTTATCGGTTTCGAACAGGGGCATGCGGGAGCGCTCGGCTTCGAGGATCCAATCCACTGCCAGTTCGGGGGCGATCTTGCCGGTGTTGATCACCAGGTCGAAGGCATGGATGGCACCCCACGGGACTTTGTAAAACTCCTCCACGAACGACAGGCGCACCTTGTCGTTCTCTTTGACCACCGCTTCTGCCTGCTCGAAGGAGATGTTTTGATTGCCCATCACGCGCCCGACCCGCACGCCAAAGGGGGCTTGCAGCCGCACATGCAGCACATCTGCAAAGCTGCCAAGCACCTCGAAGCCGCTGCGCCCAAGCAGGACTACATTCCCATGATGGGCAACGGCTTGAATGACATGGTCGAGCATTTTGACCATCACATCCCGCTGTTTCACACGTTGGGCGTCGAACCGCTCCCAAAAGGAGGGCAGGCTTTCATACTCCTTGTCGAACTCCACCATCCCATATTGCTTAAGGACCTGTGCGATGAAATGTTTATCTACAAAGTGGTAACCCAATGACTGGGCTGTTTTTTGTGCAATGGCATCCCCTTCACTGCCGAACTCTCTGGAGATCGTGATCACGGACATGGCGCAAACTCCTTTCCGTAATACAGGTTGTTCCACTTTGATTATGTCACGGAGTCAGCGCTTTTTCAATGTTGTTTGGGGATCGGAACGCAGAGATTTGGAGAAAATCTTACTTTCCTGCTTCCACCTCGACTCCAAGGATTCTGTCGAGGCGGAAGGTGCGATCCGCTTCGCGGGTATGGCAGTACGCCTGCAAGTAAATGTAATCGGACAAGCCGATCACCTCTTTTGGGGAGACCCAACGCTCGGAGGTCTCGCCATCCTTGTCCATATATTTGATGAAGAGCCGCTTCCCGCTGTGGATGGCTTCGCTCAGTTCGGTGGGCAGGTACACGCCTTCACGGGGCCAGGCGGGTGAGTTGTAAATGCCGATCAGATCGTCCAGTGATTTGTTAATGGATTTGAGAGAATCGGTCAGCGCGAAGAAGAGATTTTTCATGGTGATCGCATCCGCGAGGGCGCGCGACCCAGAGATATTGTTGGTGATGTGAAAATCCTGTGCGAGATGGTTCAGGCTGTAGGAGGGTAGTTCGTAATAATCACGCGCCAGCAGGAGCGTGTCGATCAGGTTCGGGAATTCGATGGTTCGTCCCAGTTTGCGGTATTCGTTATCGAGGAATTGAATGTCGAATTTGGCATTGTGACAGACGACAACCGCATCTTTCAATGCTTCGTCCAATGATCCGGCGATCTCGGCAAAACGGGGCTTGTCGCTGAAGTTGATGCCGCCCAATCCATTGGCATGAACCGCTGACGGCGAAAGGTCACGTTCGGGGTTGATGAGCAGGTCCAGGGTCCGTTGGATGCGTTTGCCTTCCGTCACGATGACGGCGATCTGGCAGATGCGGTCCCCGAACCAGGGGGAAAGCCCGGTGGTTTCGATATCCAGAAAAGCGAAGCGTGTGTTGGCAATTTCAAGCATGGTTGGCGCACCTTTTGAGCGCGCCAATCTTACCGTCTTTTGCGGGGTTGCGCAAACGGACTATGCGCGCCGCCCGTCGATCTTGTCGAATGTAGCGCCATAGACGTAGCGGTTGCCGAGCAGGAAGTTGTGCGGGAAGCCCATGTCAATGGCGCTGACTTCATCCAGCCGTTTGTATTGTTCGTCGGTCAATTTCCACTCGTTGCTTGCCATGTTATCTTTGAGTTGCTTGACGCTTCGCGCGCCGAGGATGGGAATCATCTGTGTGTTGGGATGCTGGCGCACCCAGTTGATCGCCACCTGCGACATGGGCTTGCCGACCTCCTTCGAAACGGCTTCGACTTCCTTTACAACCTTCACTGACTTTTCACTTAACTTCAATTTTTGGGAATTCAAACGCGTGGAACTTTTGACCGGCTTGAGGAATTTTCCGGTCAGGATGCCTGCTTCCAGTAGACCCCACGGCAGGACGGTCATCTCCCAGTGGTTTGCCATTGGGATGATGGAGCGTTCCACGGCGCGGTCGAGCAGCGAGTAGGGGATTTGCATGCCGAGAAAACGGGACCAGCCCATGAGGTCGGCGCGGGTGTTGGCTTCAGCGACGATGTGATCTGGTGTGTCGGAGAATGCCACGTAGTTGACCTTGCCCTGCCGGACGAGGTCGTCCAGTCCGCGTACCACTTCTTCGACGGGCGTCATGTAATCCCACATGTGCAGATAGTACAGATCAATATGATCGGTCTTGAGGCGTTTGAGACTCTTCTCGACGGATTTCATCATGTTTTTGCGGCTGTTACCACCTCCGTTCGGGTCGGGGTTGTCCGGCTTGGTGAGTGTGTATTTGGTTGCCACGACAAAATGGTCGCGATCCGCTTTGAGAAAATCACCGAGGAATTCCTCGCTGGTACCGTCGGTGTAGTTGACCGACGTGTCGATGAAATTGCCGCCCGCGTTGGCAAAGAAATCGAACATCTTTTTGCTTTCGGCTTTGGATGCACCCCAGCCCCAGGTCTCGCCGAAGGTCATCGTACCGAGGCAGAGTTCCGAAACACGCAAGCCGCTGCGTCCTAGTAATTTGTATCTCATAAGTTCCTCTCGTTGAAAAAATAGGCGACGTCTGTCAGATGTCACCTAAAGAGTATAGCAAGGGTTATTCGATTTTTTCCCCATACTTTCGGATGGTTTATTTCAATGCGCGCGGTTTGAGGTTTCGTCCGCCCACCCATGCGCCAACGGCGGTGGCAAGCACAGAAAGCAGAAAGCTGACCAGGATCGCCGCTTCGAAACGTCCCTGCATGATGACGTTCACGATCAGAACATCCAGCGCGAGGGCTTGCAGGCGGAATGATTCGGGCATGAAGATGCCGAGCAGCAAACCGAGCAAAGCGCCAAAAGCCATGCCGGTATACGCGCCCACACTTACGCCACCGGTTACCCCAGCCGTGCGGACGGTGAGCAAGCCTGTCAGCGCACCGGTGATGGCACCAAGAACGATCCCCAGCAACCCGACCCATTGCACGCCGCTCCACAATCCACTCAACGCGCCAGTAGCAGCACCCAGTACCGCGCCAAACATGCCGCCAAGCAAAGCGCCGAAGAGACTGCTTTTCCGAAAAAGTTCGTTATTTTCCGTCATATAAGTTCCTTTAATGTGAGATTGATCGTCTCGTATTTTACCTTGCCCCTTCCGGCATCAAATCAGATAAAATCGAGACACCCTGAAAACGGAGATGAACATGCAAAACCCCGAATTAAGCGAAGACTTCGATGAGCGTCCGTCCTTTAATGAAGAGATCGACACCAACGCCATCGAAACAGCGGTGCGTTCCATGCTTTCCGCGTTTGGCGAAAACCCCGACCGTGAAGGGCTGGTCAATACGCCCAAGCGCGTCGCCCGCATGTACCCCGAACTATTGAGCGGCTACCGCACCGACGTGGAAAAACTGGTCAATGGTGCCATCTTCAACGTGACCTATGACGACATGGTCATTGTGCGCGACATCGAATATTTCAGCCTGTGCGAACATCACATGCTGCCCTTCATGGGGCGTGCCCACGTTGCCTATATTCCCAAGGGACAGGTGATCGGTCTTTCCAAGATCCCACGCATTGTGGATATGTACGCCCGCCGCCTGCAAGTGCAGGAACGCATGACGCGTCAGATCGCCGACTTTATCAACGACCTGCTCAAACCCCAAGGCGTTGCCGTGGTGGTGGAAGGGCTGCACCTGTGCGCGATGATGCGCGGCGTAAAAAAACATGATGCCCGCATGACCACCTCTTCCATGCTGGGCACCTTTCGTAAAAGCATCAATACGCGCCAGGAATTTTTGGACCATCTCGACCGCGGCGCGGAGCCGCTCAGGATATAACCACGTCCTCGCGCTTGCGCATCCATACCTGACCTTGAGCCTGTTGCGCCGCTTCGAGCAGAATCTCCCCTTTGGTTGGGTGGACGAAATCGGGTATTAATTCTGCCAGCGGCACGATGACAAAGGCATACTCCCAAAACTCCGTGTTGAGCGGCTGGTCATCATACAGCACGATGTCAATATCAATCGTACGCGGCGCGTTCTTCTCCGAACTGCGCACACGACCCAGATCCGCCTCGATGGGGCGGATGATTTTTTCCTTGAACTCGACCGGCTCCAGCGGGGTGAGGAACGAGACACAAGAGTTCAAGAAATTCGGTCCGTCGAACCCGACCGATTCCGTTTCCCACACGGATGATATTTCTTCCACCTTCCCGATCTCGCGCAGTCTTTGGACCGCTTTAGGAAGATGGACACACGCCCCGATGTTCGAACCGAGACTCAAATACATGCGATGCAATCTATCCATCGCGTTTGCGTTCCACCTCCACACCCACAGATTTGGCGAAGCGCACCGCGCCGGGTTTCTCCACGCGCACGATCACTTTCTTCACCAACGCATTTTCAAGACATAGTCTTGCCAGGTCGTTCGCCAGCGCCTCAACGGTCAGCCGTTTGGCGGTTTCGGCGTGCGTTTGAACCTTCTTCGCCAGGTCGCTGTAATCCACGCAGTCGCTGATGCTGTCACTTTCCGCCGCGGGAATGGTGTCGGTATAGACCGTGATGTTGATCAGAATATCCTGCGCTTTTTCACGTTCCCAATCGCGAATGCCAATAATGCCGCGCACGAGCAGGTCTTTGATGAATACTTTGTCCATGATGCTCCTTGTTCTTTGTCGCAATGACAGATTAGATCAAATGTCTTCCGCCATCCAGATGGATAACCTCGCCGGTAATATACGCGGGACCGGATAGCAGGAACAATAAGGCTTCTTCGACTTCTTTCGCATCGCTCCACCGTTGAGCGGGGACATGCTCAATGACCTTTTCACTCACTGACGGATTATCCACTGGCGGCAGAATTGCCCCCAGCGCCAGCCCATTGACGGTGATATTTGGCGCGAGCGCCAGTGCCATTGACTTGGTCATGCCTGCCAATGCAGATTTGGTAACCGTGTAGGGGAAATGGTCTGCGCCGGGGCGAAGGGCGCGCCAATCGAGGATGTTGACGATACGACCTTCCTGCGCGTGTTTGGCAAACGCCTGACACAGCAAAAACGGTGCGGTCAGGTTGATGGCAAGATGGCGATTCCAATCGTCGAGCGTGGTGTCGTGGAGGGTGAGCGACTCAAAAATAGCGGCGCTGTTGACCAGTCCATACAGCGGACTTAATTCACTGGCGCGTTCGATCAATTGCGATGCGCTTTCGGGTTGCGAAAGGTCTGAAGTGAGCACCCAGGCTTGAGGTCCGAGGGAGGCGATCTCATCCCGAAGCGATTCGGCATCTGCGGGGGAGTGCCCATGATGGATGATGACGTTCGCGCCGGCGTGTCCACATGCCAAAGCAAAGATGCGCCCCACGCGGCGGGCGGCTCCGGTGATGAGGATGGTCTTCCCGTTCAAAGGTGTCATCAAGGCCATTGTAACATTTTCAAATTAGACAAAGTTTATCCTGTTCTTGACGCTCGTTTTTTCTGGTGATAACATGACCTTGCATTCCGCCCTTTTCGAAAGGAGATATGAATGACCAAAAATCAACACGCGCCAGCCTACACGGGGGATATTGCCGCACAGCAAGTCACATCGCCGGAGTATTCAAAGGAGAATCAGGAACTATCTTTTTCAGAGGAGCAGCACGCCATTTGGGCTGACCTGTTCGCCGGAGTCTATCAGCCGTATCTGTTGGAGCATCTCTGTGCCGAATGGAAAACCGGCATGGACTTGCTGGCACTCGACCCGCTTCGTATTCCCACGGTCTCGCATCTGAACGGGCGCATCACGCCGCGCACGGGATGGTCTATCGAACGGACGGTGGTGCGCTACACGCTTGCAGACGACTGGTACAAGAAGTTCGCCCAGCGTGTCTTTTTAATTACCGACTACCTGCGTACACGCGACCAGATGGAGTTCACGCCCGAGCCGGACATGTTCCACGATATCTTCGGTCACCTGCCGTTCCTGACGCAGGAGTTCTATGCAAAGATCGAGGACAAGTTCGCGCCTGCTTATATGAAAGCGACACAGGAGGAACGCGAGGTCATCAAGCGGCTGGCGTGGTACAGCACGGAGTTCGGGTTGGTGGTGCAGGAGAATCGCTTCAAGGTCTTTGGGGCGGGGATCATCTCGGGGCGCAAGGAATTGACGCGCACCATCATGGAGTTCTACCGCCTCGGTCGTGACAATGTGATCGACTTCAGCCAGCCGGTCTTCCCGCAGTTGCAGTCGCATTTCCGCGTGAACCGCGACAACCTGCACCGCATCATCGATGGGGTGAATTCGTTGCACCAGAAGGGACAGATGTCCTCTGCCGATGAAGGTTGGAACGTGGTGCTCGGTTTGTATAAGAAACTTGGCATCGACCCGGATGGTATGTTCGGCGGGGAGGTTATCCTTGCGCCGTTCGATATCGAGACGATTGCGCGCATCCCGAAAACGGTGTACGCCTTCAACCCGATGCTGTTCGTGTGCGAGTCGCTGGAGGAGATGGACATCCTGCTCGATTCATATTTGAAGCCGATCGCCATGCGGGCATAAAAAGATTGTGAAAGAATCCCCAAAGGCTATGGTCTTTGGGGATTTTGTTCTTTAAGGTTTTGAGGTTGCGGGTGTATAATGCGCGAAATTAACCAGTATCAGTTCAGGAGGATGGTATGTCCGCAACCGAGATCGCTTGTCCATTTTGTGGGGAGATGATCAAAGCTACAGCGAAAAAGTGCCGTTTTTGTAACGAGTTTTTGGAAGAAGGACTGACACGTCAGGCAGTCTTGCAGGACCATGCTGCTGGAACACCAGCGGTGCAGGAACCTGTTGCGGCTCCTGCACAAGCCGTCCAAGTGGCTGCCGCTCCAGCGGAAGCAGCACCCGCGAGCCAAGCCGCTGCGGCTCCTGCCGAAGCAGCTGCCCAGCCCCCCGCTGAAGCGGTTGCGGCTGCCGTCACTCCCTCGGGATTGGCAGACTTGTATGCCAAGGTCAATGCCCTGCCTGATTCAGATGCCAAGACAAAATTGCTGGAAAACCTCAAAGCGCTCGAATCACAGACCGATGAATCCGATGAGACTGCGGTGGAAGGCATCATCCACAGTGTGACCGAATACGCGCCGGATGTGGCGGAGATCGCCATCAGCACTCTCATCAACCCCGCCAGCGGTGTGACCACGCTCGTGCAAAAGGTCGCCATGCGTATTTCGGAAGGCAAGAAGAGCGGATAAATCACCACAAGGCAGGATGTCATCCTGCCTTGTGCCATTAATTTTTAAAGGAGTACTTTCATGGCTGCGACGTATTACTTTCAATGGCAGAACCCGCAATTGCTTAAAGATATTTATCCCATGCGCCTGCCCAAACTGCGTGACTTCCTCATCTACTACAAGGAAGCCGACCTGTGGGCGCAATACAAAGACAAGGATATTGCCACCCTCGCAGCGGATGTGAAGGAATACGAAGACGGCATGGATGCCGCCCGCGCCACTGAATTCAAGCAATACTCCAGCCTGAAGTCATACTTTATGACCAAGGATGTGAAGGGCTTTTTTGTGAAGTACAACCCTCTGGAGCCGGAAGCCCTGGCGCTGGTGCAGAAAAATCACGACCTGTTCATCACCTCGTGGCCCAAGGACATTCGCGGCGAACGCAACTTCATTCAAATGCGCATCGAGTCGTTCAAGACCAATCTGGGTTTTTTGCGCGACCGAATCCGCTTTTTGCAGCGCCAACTGGAAGGCATGGCGGCGGAGCATCCCAACCGCGCCAAGGTGCAGGCCGAATACGATCTCAAGAACGGATCGGCGCTGCCGATGCTGCTGGAAGAGATGGAAAAACTGCGCCAGTTCGAAGCGACGTACGACAAGATCGAGGGTCCAAAACTCGAATGGTACAAGCTCACCAAAGCCGACCCGAATTACAAGACCACTGAAGAGGAATTCCTCGTTAACTACGACCCGAAGGTTCCCGTCCGGCTGCAAGACATCGTCCGCTTGAAGGTGGAACAGTACACCAAAACGCTCGAAGGCAAGGATCAGTACCAGCTGCTGGCGGAGATCCGCCAACGGTTCGAGAAAGAGCCGAAGCGCTTCCCGACCTGGCTGCAATACATGGTCATCCATTTTTCGGGGATGCGCTACAAATCCGCGCATGGGTCGTGGGCAGACCCGAAAGACCTGCTCGTGCGCCTGCGTGTGGACGAGGTGAAGAAAGCCCAAGCCGCTTTGACCGATGCCGATGTGACCGCAAAATGCGCCGAGAAGATCGCCCAATACGAAGGCACAGGTGCGAACAAGCCCGCGCTTGCCAAAGCCACCGAAAAGGTTTGGAAGGACAAAATCGCTTTGCACATGCAGGGCGTCAAAGCCAACGGACCCAAGACCAAGCGCGCCGGTCTGGCGGCGTTGGTGGAGGAAGAGGCTCGGTACGACTTCATGACCATGACGACCGATCAGGCTCTGGCGAAGTTGGAAGCGATGAAATCCCAACTGCCTGCCTGGGCGTGGAAATGGATCGTCATGCTTACCTCGCTGCGAGTCAATCACGTCACCGCACCGGGTTGGGAAACCTTCACGCCCGAAGAGGACAAGACCCGCTTTGCCGACATGACGCTCTTCCCGATCTTCAGCAAATGGGCGAGCGACAACACCGGCATGTGGCGACCCGAACATGGACGCTCGCAGGAGATCATCGTCACACGCGCGGTCTGCAATGAAACCGCCGAGCATGCTCAGCACATTCGTGGACATCTGCCCCCCGGTGGTCTGACCGATAACGCTGCGCGGTATGTCAAAGCCGCCGCCGAAAAAGTACCCGGCGCGTACTTCATCAAACCGATAGACGCGAAACCCTACACCCAGGGCGCAAGCATTTTCTGGCTGCGGTATGTCAACAGTGAGCCGAGCGTCTGGCAGGTTCCCAAGCCAACACAGGACGCCAATGGGGTGGGGCTGGTTCCCGCCGAATACATGGGCAAACGTCCCGCTCCCAAAGGCGGGAAGAAGAATGCGCCTCCGCCCATCGCGCCGTGGGAATACAAAGCGGGCGGGTTTACCCGCTCTCGCACCACCATCGATGCGGAGAAAAAGAAATCGACCCAAGCGCAGTGGCTGCGTTGGATCCACGAAGCGACCGTCATCGAAGTGGTGGATACCGCCGACGGCACCTACGTCTACACCTTTGAAACCTCCCTGCCCGACGACTTCGCCGGAACTTCCTGCCTCGGTATCTTCCGTAATACCCTGCGCTGGAATCTCGACGACGGCACCGAAGACAACTACAACCGCTCCTTTGTCGGTTATGTGCCTGAAGGGCAAGTGCCAGTGGAAAACCTCAAATCACTGATGGATTGGAACAAGATCATTTTGAAATAAACACGTAGGTCACGCTACAAGCGTGACCTACAACTTTACATGCGCAAAGTTAACTTTATTGAGTCAGTTCTTCTTATCGGTTTAGCCATCGGCTTTCTCGGCTTATGCCTGCTCATTGGCTACGCTGTCATCGTTGTCGCGAATGAACCGGAGGGAACACCCACGCCTCAGCTAGACCTGCCTCTCATCGCCTCTCCCACCGCCGAAACCTTCATCCTCCCTACCGACTTTGCCGCGCCTCTTCCAACCCTTGACCCGACTCCCACCATCGAGTTGATCCCCACGCCGATACAAACCTTCAACGACACGCCGCCGCCCACCGGAAAGATCGCCTTCACCTGCTATGTCAAACAGATCGACCAGATCTGCCTGCTCAACGCCGACGGCAGCGGACGTGTGCAACTCACCAACCTCAAAGCCACAGCCTTCTATCCATCCGTCTCACCCGATGGACAGACCATCTTCTTCTCTTCGCGTGACACGGGGAATTACGAAATCTATTCTGTGGATATTTTCGGGAACAACCTCAAAAAACTGACGAACGGAATCGGTTCCCTCTACGCGCCCGAACTTTCGCCTAATGGCGAATGGGTCGTCTTCACCAAGCACGGAGACGGACTCTGGAAGATGCGCCCCGACGGCTCTGATGTTAAACGCATCACCAACAAAGACGACATCGACCCGTCGTGGTCACCTGATGGCTCAATGATCTCCTTCGCCTCCTCCCGTGCGGGCGCGCGCCAACTCTTTGTGATGAATGCCGATGGCTCGAACGTGCAGCAGGTGACCGACCTCAACAACATGGGCGGACGTAACACCTGGTCACCTGATGGCACGAAACTCGCCTTCTATCGCGGGCCGCAAGGTGACCGTAACATCTACGTCATCAACGTGGATGGCACCGGCTTGGTTAAACTCACCGACGGCGGCGACAATCTCGGTCCCTCCTGGTCCCCCGACGGCAACTGGATCGTCTTCACCTCCTTCCGCGACGGCAACAACGAACTCTACATCATCCATCCCGATGGCACGGGATTGACGAGGCTAACGAATAGTCCCATTTCCGATTGGCAGCCGAGGTGGGGAAAATAATTTATACACAGAGTAGGGGCGGGGTCACCCCACCCCTACGATTCTCATAAATCACCTGCAACTTTTCCCTGCCCGCCTACACTCCACCCTACATTACAAAACCTTCAAAATTTTCGCGGTTGACAACCTGCATTTTCGCATCGGGATATGTCTCTTCAAAGAGTTTCCGAGTAGCGGATTTGATCTCCCCATCGCCCCATTTGAATTCATAGGCATTCAACTGTCCCGCATGTTCCTCAATGTAATCAATTTCCTTCTGGTCATACGTCCGCCAGAAATAAGCGTTGACCGAACGTTCTGCAAACTGATTCGATTTGCGGCGCTCCACCATCAGGTAATTCTCCCACAACTGCCCGGTATCATTTCGCACCGAAATGGGATTCAGGTTTTGAATCAGGCTGTTCCTGACGCCATTATCGAAGAAATAATAACGTGAGTTCTTGGTCACTTCCTTGCGAAGATTTCGAGAGAACCCACCTACGCGAAAAATGACAAACACTTTTTCGAGCAGGTCTAAATAACGTTCCACGGTATCACGGCTTAAGCCGAGGTTTGTGGCAAGTTCTGCCATCGAAACCTCCTGTCCGATTTGGTAGGCAAGCAGACGCAGCAGATCCACGATCTTTTCTGAGCGTCGAATCTCTCCCAGTTCCAATATATCGCGATACAAATAGGAACCAACAAGTTCTCCCAACAAACGTTCGCGTAGAGACAGGTCGCTGGTGGTAGCGATAACCGGATAGCCTCCCCAAACCAACCATTGTTCTAACTGGTTTCGAGTTTCCAATATGCCAAGGGTCTTGCTTAACTCCGCATAACTGAGCGGATAAAGTGTGAAAGTTAGTTTACGTCCTGTTAGCGGTTCATTGATCTTGTTGGCAAGGTCGAACGATGCCGAGCCGGTCGCAAGGATGGTGACATTAGGATTGTTATCGATTAGGATTTTGAGATTCAACCCGATCTCAGGCACGCGCTGTGCTTCATCAATGACCAACAACTCTGCATCACCCAAGACCTCGTTTAGTGTTTTTAAATTCTGGCTCGAGAGCGCTTCCCGATAAAGCAACTCATCGGCGTTGACAAATTTTGACCGTAGAGAGGTGGTTGCTATCAAGTCCTTTGCAAGAGTAGTTTTCCCTGCCTGCCGTGGACCATACAACACCAAAACCTTGCCCCGAATCAGGTTTTTTTGTAATTCGTCGAGTAGTAACCGCTGAATTTTCATAAATTCATTATACTACACCCTCTGAATTTTAGATTTTCCAATCTCTATTTTCCCATTCCTGCAACTTTTTCCCCGCCCCGCCTGTATTACACTCTAGCCATGAATGCGCCCACCGACCGCGACCTGATCTTGCGAGCCCGTCGCGGCGACGCTGAAGCCTACGGCGACCTCGTTGCCCGCCACCAAACGAGCGTCTTCAACGTCTGCTACCGCATTCTGCACAACCGCGCCGATGCCGAAGACCTCGCCCAAGAGACCTTCATCCGCGCCCTCGACCGTCTACACACCTTCGACCTCGAACGCGAATTCAGCCCGTGGATCCGCCGTGTCGCTGCCAACTTGTGCCTGAATCATATCGAGTCACACAAGCCCAGCGCACCGCTCGACGAAGAACGGGATGAAGATAAAACTCAAAGCCCCGGCGAGCAGGTTGAGGTCAAAGAAAGAAGCGAGCAGATCCGCAGCGCGCTCGCATCCCTGCCGCCGCATTATCGTCTCGTCGTCGAACTGCGGCATTATCAAGAACTATCCTACGACGAGATCGCAAACGAACTGGACATCCCCCTCAGCGACGTGAAGAGTCATCTCTTCCGCGCGCGCAAACTTCTCGTGGAGAAACTCCATGCACCTGACTGATGAGCAACTCAACGAATATCTCGACAACGAAACCGCGAACAGAGCGGAGATCGAAACGCATCTCGACTCATGCGACGAATGCGCGGCGCGACTCTCTGCCCTCCAAGCCTTATTCACAGATTTGGACTCTCTGCCCGAAGTGACTTTACCTCGCGATATCGCCGCCCGCTTCAGACCCCGCCCAAGCCTGGCTCCACAACTCCCGCATTGGCTCACGCTGACAGCGACTCTGCAAGCCGCTGCCGCGCTGGTTGCGCTCATCGTCGCCATCCCATTCTTCTCCATCATGCTCCCCAAAGTGGAGATGCCATCTTTCACCACCTGGTTCTTTGAAATCCAATCCCTGTGGACTTCATGGCTGGACACACTTTCCAATCTTGCCCTGAGCCCCATCGAAGGGTTCCAATTACCCAATTACCAATTTGCCAATCTCCCAACCTACCCCGTTGAACTATCCACCCTCTTCATCGCTCTCGCCATCGTTTCCATTTTCTGGATTTTTGGAAACGGAATGTTGTTGAGAAATAATCGCTCGTAAGGGCGACTCGCGAGTCGCCCCTACCATAATCCTAGGAGCCTTTCATGACCGACATCCTTCGCCTCACCCTCATCGTCCTCTTGCTGACCATCACCCTCGCCGCCTACTTCCTTGTCATCGGCGCATTGTTCACCAATCGCGTCGCAAAGACTCAAACCAGTCTCAACCTCACACCGGGACGATCCTTCGGCTTGGGCATGGTCAACTTTTTCTTCTTCGGGACGATTGCGCTCATCCTGCTAATGTTGATCGATGGAAATGCAAATCGCGTGAATGACATTGTGCGGGTGGTCTTGTTTTTCCCCGCCATCGGGGTACTGGCATTTCTTGGCATCCTGCTATCTTTTGGTCTCGCAGGGATCGTCAAAGAACTTGGATCGCGCATTGCTCCAGAGCATGAGCCAAGAAAACAACTTGTCATTGGGAGCGTTCTTCTCACCATCGCCTGTGCCCTGCCCTTCGTCGGCTGGTTCTTGCTGTTGCCCTACGTCGCCTTCACCGGAATTGGTGCAACGATCCTTGGGTTCTTTCAGAAAAGTTAAACCTCCAAAGGTGCTACCTTAAACACTTTTGCGGAATGGGTCGAGATTTCTTAACGCAAAGTCGCCAAGACGCTACGATTTAACCGCTTTTTCTCACCGCACTGGCGTACGGCGCAAGTGTTGCGACCTTGCGCCTTTGCGTTAAATTTTTAGGCATAATCCATCGTAGTGGCAACTTGGGTTAAACCTATCTCTTTCTTCTTTTCTCTTTCATCCAAGACGCGCTCACCCCGCGTCTTTTCTTTTCCTACCAACTATTCACTACTCACTATTTCCTGCTCTTTCCCTGCAACTTTCTCCACTCCATCCCTGTATCCCTTACATCAACCAAAAACGAAAGGACACCCCCCATGGCTGACATCTCTGCCATCTTCTTCATCCTGCTAATTATCGGAATCGCTTTCCCTGCCATGCTCACTGCATGGTGGCTATTGTTCCCGTCCCTGATCGCTCGCGCTCACTCACGAGTAGAAAAAACTCCGTGGCAAACCTTCTGGCTGGGACTCATCCTCGTCATTGCCGTGACCATTCCCATCGTCATCCTGCTTGCGCTTCCATTCGGACCCGCCAAATTCATCGGCTGGATTCTGCTCGGTGCGGCACTTGCTATCTCCACCATCGGCTCGGCTGGCATTGCCGCTCACCTCGGCGCGAGACTCGCCAAACATAGCAACATGACTCCATTGAATGGATTCATCCGTGGCGCGGTAATCCTCGAACTCGCCGCCTTCTTCCCGCTCATCGGCTGGCTCTTCGTGTGGATTCCCATCATCCTGATTTCCTTCGGCGCAACCGGCTTTGCCTTACTCAATTGGTCTCCGCGTGAGAAGACTCAACCTTCCGCAAATCCGTTGCCAACTCAGGCGTAATTAATAACCACAAAGGCACGAAGACTCCAAGGCACAAAGATTTTTTTTACCTTCGTGACTTCGCGCCTTTGAGTCTTTGTGGTTCCATTCTCAAGGTTAATCATGACCCTTTCTCGAAGAGACTTCCTCAAACTCGCCACACTCCTCTCCGCCAGCGCCGCCCTCAACGCCTGCGCTCCCGCCGTGCGACGGCTCACGAATGAGCTACCCGCCGTCTCGTGGAGTGCGCTCAGTGCTGCAGATTTCACCGCGCTCAATCGCATCACCTTCGGCGCACGAGTGGACGAACGCGCCCGACTCGCAGAGATCGGCTTGGCAAACTACATCGAAGAACAACTCGACTTCGAAACCATCAACGACCTAGCTTTAGACCTTCAACTTTCAACTTTCAACACTCTCACCATGGCAGCCAACGAGATCGAAGCCGTCACCAATCAACTCTTCGACGGCTATGACCGCGAACATCCCATCAATGAATTGCGTCAAGCCACCTTCTTGCGTCAACTCTACAGCAAGCGTCAACTCTATGAAGTGATGGTAGATTTCTGGAGCGACCACTTCAACATCTTCATCGAGAAAGAACCCATCTTCTATCTCAAGACCGTCGACGACCGCGACGTGATCCGCAAACATGCACTCGGAAATTTTCGCGACCTCGTCTGGGCGTCCGCGCATTCGCCTGCTATGCTCACCTATCTCGATAACCAAGCCAACGTCAAAGGCACACCTAACGAGAACTACGCCCGCGAGTTGATGGAACTCCACACTCTCGGCGTCGACGGTGGTTATTCTCAAGATGATGTGATGCAACTCGCGCGATGTCTCACGGGTTGGTCGGTCAAGGAACATTTCTGGCTGGGCGATTTCGTCTTCAAGGAAGATCAGCACGAACCCGGCGAGAAAAATGTTTTGGGTCTCGCGATTCAGGAATCGGGTCAGCGTGAAGCGGAGCAGGTTATCGAACATCTTGCCTTGCATCCATCCACTGCGAAATTTATTTGCACCAAACTCGCGCGTCGCTTCATCGCCGATGAACCGCCGCAAGAAATTATCGAGAAAGCCGCGCAAACATTTCTTGCCACCAAAGGCGATATTAAATCTGTGCTGCGCGTCATCCTGCTCGATGGTCTCGCGTTCGCGCAGCCCAAATACAAACGCCCGCTCAACTTCGTGCTTTCCGCGTTGCGTATGCTCAATGTCGAAACTGACGGCGTTGCCATGCACAACCCGCTCATGCAAATGGGTCAAATGTATTTCAACTGGACGACGCCCGATGGTTACCCCGACCGCAGCGACGCATGGCAAGGCAGCCTCATGCCGCGCTGGCAATTCGCATTTGAATTGATCCGCAACGAACTTCCAAAAACGAAACACAATCTCAATGCGTTATTGGATGTCTCATCGACTGGCAGTTTACACACCGATGTGGATTCACTCACCTCATTGCTTTTAGGCACATCGTTAGATCGCCTCACTCGCGACGGGATGATTGATACCGTCCATTCGGCAGGTGCCACCGAAGAAGAGACTCTGCAAATCATCGCCGCGAGTTTGATCGCATCCCCTGCATTTCAGTGGCGCTGACATTCCGTCATTGCGAGGGCGTTCTTGCTCTTTGCCCGAAGCAATCTCCATGCACGATGTGTGAGATTGCTTCGTCGGGAAGAACACCCTCCTCGCAATGACGGGAAAATTTAATGGAGATATAAATGTTAGAAACCTTACCCTTAATCCAACACCCGCAAAAAACTTGGATGCCGCGCCTGTCCTTCGCACCCAAGAATACCGCCCCACGCGGAGATACACTCGTGGTCGTCTTCCTACGCGGCGCCGCGGACGTGCTCAATATGGTTGTGCCGCATGGCGAAGAAGCTTATTACGCATTACGCCCAACATTGGGCATTGCAAGACCGGATGATTTAAGAAGCAAGAAAGAAGAAAGAACCGTGGACTTGGATGGCTTCTTTGGTTTTCATCCAAATATGAGTTCCCTGCTCGAAGCCTGGCAAAGCAGACAACTTGCCATCATCCACGCATGCGGCGCACCGGATGAATCGCGCAGTCACTTCAAAGCGATGGAACTGATGGAACGCGGCGTGGACGATGAACGCGGTCCCGCCTCCGGTTGGATCGGACGTCACCTCGCCACCTTGAACACCGGCAACTCCTCGCCATTGCGAGCCGTAGGCATGGGCACCCGCCCCCAACGCAGTTTGAGCGGAAGTGTCCCTGTCTCCGCCCTGCGCTCCATCGCAGACTTTCACCTTGGCGGCGATCAACGCGCCCTACAGCAAATGCGCGCCGCGCTGAGTTATGTGTATCAAAATGATGAAATGGGTCAAGACACACTATCTATCATGGACACCCTCCAAAAACTCGACCCCACCAATTACCAATCTACCAATTCCCAATATCCCGATTCCGAATTCGGTCTCGCCCTCAAACAAACCGCCATGCTCATCAAAGCCGAAGTAGGGCTTGAAGTCTCTGCCATTGACCTCGGCGGTTGGGACACGCACTTCACGCAAGGCTCGATGACTGGGCTCATGCCGAATCTGATGAAAGACCTCGCTGAAGGTCTCGCTGCCTTCCATGCCGATATGGCAGACCATATGAACAAACTGACCATCGTCACCATGTCTGAGTTTGGGCGGCGCGCTTACGAGAACGGTAGCCTTGGCACAGATCACGGTCATGGCAGCATGATGATGGTATTGGGTGGCAACGTAGACGGCCGCAAGGTCCACGGGCAATGGCCCGGCTTGGGCGAAGGGCAACTCATGGGTCCCGGTGATCTTGCCGTTACCACCGATTATCGCGATGTGCTTTCTGAAGTGTTGATAAAGCGCTTGAACAACTCCGCCACCAGCGACGTTTTCCCCGAATACCAACCGGTGATGAGGAATATTTTGAAATAAATCGTAGGGGCGGATCGCGCCGCCCCTACGAGAGATTACGGGCTTCCAAAATCTACAACGATGAAATCTCCATACGAGCCGTTTGAATAATATGCATATCCCACACCCATCTCTGTGGACTTGGCGTTAAGGATGGCATTGCGATGGATCTGGTCATTCATCCACCACGTCATTGCCGCCTGCGGACCGCCCCCGCCGTAGATGATCTCTTCAGCGTAGGAAGGCGAATACCCCGATGCCAGAATCCGGGCATAGGCGGAGGAACCGTCCGATCCGGTGTGGCTGATGCGTCCGCTGCATGCCATGTCTGCCGCATGGGCTTGCGCCGCATTCGTCAGCAGGGAATTAATGGTCAGCGCAGGTAGCCCGGCATTGGCGCGTTCCTGGTTGATCAACGCCGCGATCTGATTCACATAACCAGCGTTCTGGGTGTAACTGCAATTTCCGCCTCCGCCCGTTGAACCGGAAGGGGTATTTGCGCCGCCAGAACTGGTCGGCTGCGGAGAAGTTCCCCCACCGCTCCCAACTGTGATTTTCACCCAAAACGTCTTTTCAATCCCAATGGGCACGTCTTTTCCATTCGGGTTGTTCAACGTGAAGTAGCCGGTGTACGACCCGTTCGCTGTGGGGGCGGTCAACTCCACTGAGACTTGGACCGACTCTTTCGGAAGCGTATCTGTTATCGGCGCGGAAAGAGGCGCGTTCATCTGGTCGCCAGCCGCAAACTTGAGGGCATATCCATACCAGGGACAAGTCCCGTTGTTGATGAATTCCCAGGTTTTGGTAAAGGTTTCGCCCGGGTTGACGCGTGTTCCATCCTGAATGGTCACATCACGGACGAGTACGGCGCTGTCTTTGCAATTCGGGTCAATGGTGACGGCGAAGGTGGGCGTGGGGGTAATGGCAGGTGTGACGGTTATCGTGGGTGGAACATAGCCCGTTTTGGTGGGTGGTAGGGTGGCGGTGACAAAGCCCGCCTGCGTGGGAGCTGGCGTTGATTCCATTTCCACCGAAATGCAGGCAGATAAGAACAACGCAAATACAAGCAAAACTTTTTTATTCATTCAACTCCAAAACGATCCGAACTACCCTAGAACATCATCATCTGCCCGGTGGATTTTTCCACCGGGTCGCTGGCGATCTGCTCGGCGAAGGTTTCGCGTGTCAAGATCGGAAGTTCAAGCAGCCCACGCACCAAACGATATTTAACCAGCCGATGCTTTTTCAAGCGTTCCTTGAGCGCCGGGTCGCGGTCTTGTTTATGGGCGACCAATGCCGCGCGTCCGCCGGGGATGACAAGGACGGTCTGCTCATCCGCGGTTTCGAGTGCGCGCCCGACCAATGCAGACGCCAGTACATGGAACTTTCTGATGGGCTTTTCGTTCTCGCTCCAGGTCAACACTTTATCATGGATGGATGAAGCGTAGTTAAGACGCGCACCGATCTCTTTCAACTGCGAGAAGATGGCTTTCATCTCTTCCCGCCGGGTGGACGCCAGGTCTTCGTCGCGCAGTTTCCAACTGCCGCCGGTCTTTTCCGCATAGGAATTCAACACTGCATAGATCACCCCCTTGGATGGCGTCATCAAACCCATGAACTGTTGGCTCAAATCTTCCTCCACTTCGAGAAAAATCACGTCGCGATTCTTTTGCAGATACGTCACGATGGCAACTTCCACACGATCTATCAGCGATTCAGATTGCGCCCGGTCCGCCAGCCCCCACATGCCCGTATCCACGCCTTCGCCTGTGGAATAATGGACGAACTCATTGCCGCCCCTCAGCGCCTGTTCCATCGCGCTTTGCATGTTTCGGATGACGACATCGAATTCGTCATCCGCCTGTCGCAGCGCATTTGCCTCTGTCAGCGCGATCAACCCAGCCGTGTGCAAATGTAAATATCCCACCGGTTCGCCGCGCGCCGACAAAAATTCGCGCAGCGCTTTTCGGATCATTTCAATATCCAATGGTGCGGGTTTAAATTTCTCCCCACTCTTCCAAACGATCTGCACCGGGTCGTGTTCGGTTCGCAGTGCCATGTGTTCCAAAACGAATCCAGCTGTATGGGCTGCGGTAAATGCCGAGGTCAGGAACGGCGCCTCGGGTTCGGGTAGCACGCCAAAAACAGGCACGCCGTCTGCCAGCAATTCGTTCAAGTGACTGAACATCGCAAACAACGCGGTCGCGCTCCATGCCCAGTCATACCGCCTGCGACGCAGCGCAACCTTATACGGCTCCACCGCATCCTTGCCCCACAACCAGCCAGCCCACAACGCGGAAAGAGTCCAAAACGCCTGATTGGGACGCGGCACCGAACCGATCACCGCCGCAATCGGAATTTCCCGTTTGACTTTGTGTGCGAGGTCTTTGAGGCGACCTTCATAGATGCAGATGCCGCCAGATTCAGGAATCCGTTTGGGCCACGCTTCCACCGGGACCGGAGAGCCCGACCCTGCAAACAGAGCGACTCCACGCTCGAGCATGCTCCACACATTTGCCTCGCGGAATTGATTTGGCGTGCTCAGTTGTTTCGGGCGCGGACGTTCCGCCGGGTGCGCCCACAAGGTGTTGCCTGCATCACATGCCAATAGGATGAGCGCCGTCAGAGCGCGGCGACGCGGCTCGCTGAGGCGTAAACTATCCAACCGGTTGATGATGGTGCTCAACGCATACAGCGGGCGCGGCAGATAATGTTCAATGGCTTCTTCAGCATAGATGCGATCTTCGTCTTTGAGTGAAACCACCCGCTCAAAGAGACGCGTACGATGCAGCGTGTCTGTCCCTGCGATTTGTAAAGCGATCTCTTTGTCCATCTCTGCAACAGGTCGTTCGCCAGCGTCTTTGCAATGCGGGCATTCGTAAACTCTGGCATAGGGTGTATCTTCGTCTTTGCGCCATAAAAAAGCGGATGCGTGGATTTGTTTTTCGCATTTTTCGCATTGGGTCAGGTACAGAGATTGCAGGTGGTGTTCGAGCCGTTCGTCCCCCTTTTTGATCGCGCCCAGGTCCGCGAGGGCAGCGGTAAATTCTGATTGCGGCGGCGGGTTTGCGAAGATCTCCAGCAGGAATCTTGTCACCGGGTTGTTCGCTGTAACCAGTACGCGGAATCCGCTTCGGGCGGCTTCGAGGACGAGTCGCGGGGAGAATCCGAACGGGTCGAGCAACCAGTTCCCGGTCAGGGTCTGATGCGAGAGCCATGCGGCGATGACTCCATCCTCCAGCGCGGGTAAAAATCGCGCAAGCGGTCCAGAGTCTGCGGGTTTGAATCCGGGAATGTATGGCTTGAATTCCATCTCGGATTAAGTATACAACTTTGGGGTTATTTTTTTATGGAGAAAATTTCGAAGAGCGCCAGTGGGCGATATAACGTGGCAATGGGATGGATGGTTGCGATTTTTTGAACTTCTTTTTTTATTTCCGATGCCCCGCGTTCGTGATAGGCTCCTGAATATTCCGATCCTGCCAGTTTGCGCCCGATTTGATACAGAATGTTTTCGGTGGGAACCGATACGATCAATTGTCCTTCGGGTTTGAGGAGTGCGAGCAGGTCTGTCAGTGTGCCCGGCAGGTCATGGACATGTTCGAGTACATCGAGGGCAATGATGAGGTCGTAGGTATTTTGCGGCAGGTCTTTGACCTGCGTTTGAGAGGCGTCCACGACTTCGATATTTGCCGCCAGTGGGATTTTTTTTTGAACCAGTTGCAACGGCAGCAGGTCGAGGTCCATTGCAGTGACATGACTGCTGAGGCTTGCAAGGTATGGCAGCATGACGCCGCTTCCGCAACCGAAATCCAGGATTTTTTCGTATGGGGTCGGGCGCTGGATGTAATCCATCACTTTGCGCAGGCGCTGCCAGAACAACCAGTTGATAAGCGGGTTGGGATGCGAATACGCTGGGAAGGCGGCTTCGTCCAACCGCCCTTTTTCTACTTCTGCGAGTACGTTGCGAATGGCGGTTCGATAGCGGGTTTTGTAGGTGTTGAAGTCTGATGGTTTCATAATGGCAGGCTGAGGGGTTTCTGTGGGGCAGATTTTATATCCAGGTCAACGGCGGATAGAAGGATCTGGATTCCAAGGAGCACACATAAGGTGGGGAGCATTACGGTCCCGGTAGGGGCTGGGGTATTTTGGCTGGCATACTCGATCCACTTGACCGTACCGAAGACCAATCCAAACATCAGCAGCGGCATCCCAATGACCAGATACAGGGAGAGGATCGAAAAGTCGTAAATATAGTATTTTAAGAGAATGCGGCGCAGAAAGGTACCTCCCAACTTGAGAGGGAATTCGAACAGGCTTTGTCGGATGGAAAGCTGCGAGGTCTCATTTCTATAACGGGCAGGGATGGGAATATCCGCGACATGGGCATTGATCAAATAGAGATTGGCAAGCATGGAGGTTTCGAAAAAATAGCGCTTATCGAGTCGTTCGAGCGGGAGTTGTGCCAGTACATCGGCGCGGATGGCAAAGTAACCGTTCGTGGGGTCGAAGATATTCCAGTAGCCGGTGGCTGCTTTGGTGAGAAAGCTCAAGCCAAGATTTCCAATACGGCGGATGAGCGGCATCTGTTTCAAGGATTGGAAGTCGCGGAAGCGGTTGCCTTTCGTATAGTCGGCTGCGCCATCAATGAGCGGTCTGACTAACGCAGGGATGTATGCCGGGTCCATTTGCCCGTCACCGTCGAGTTTTATTACAATTTCAGCGCCAAGTTCCAACGCTTTTCGAAAACCTGTTACCATCGCTCCGCCTACGCCCTGGTTTTGTTCGTGGCAGATGAGAATGATGCGTTTATCCCGTTTTGCAGCGGCGGCTACCAGGTCCGCTCCAGAGTCGGGCGAAGCGTCATCAACCACGATGATCGTTTTAATGTAGGCGGGGATTCCGCGTAAAACGTCCTGAACATCCCGCTCCACACGATAGGCTGGGATGACAACAGCGATTTTGAATTTCGAAAAATTCATATGCAAAATTGTAATCGAAAAGGTGATAGAATTTTGACAAGGAACATCGAATGCCCCCTGGTGAACAGATTCTCATCGTCGAAAGCGACCCGGATATTGCCGATCTGATCGGGAGACAATCGCTCAAGCCGCTTGGTTACCAGGTGACTGTGGTGGGCGATGCGGCGTCTGCGCTCAAACATGCGGTTCAGACTCCGCCGGATCTGATCCTCGCCAATATCAATCTTCCCGGCTTGAGCGGGAAGGACCTGTTGGCGGCGTTCAGTTCCCAGAATGTAAAATCCCCTGTCATTGTTATTGCGGAAAAAGGTCAGGAGACCGATGCGATCCAGGCGTTCCGCCTCGGCGCAACGGATGTGATGTTCTGGCCCCTGCGCGACGCGGAAGTGGTTTCCATTGTCGAGCGTTCCATGCGTCAGACGCAGGAAGTCCGCGAACGCCAAAAACTGGATCGCCAACTTAAAGCGACCAACGAAGAACTTCAAAAACGACTGCGCGACCTGACCACCATCCTCGGCACAGCCAAGGCGGTGGTATCGATCACCGATCAGCGCCAGCTGCTCGACCGCATCCTTGAAAGCGCCCAGCAGCTGGGCGAAGCGGATGTGTGCTGGCTGATGCTGCGCGAGGATAAAGGCAATACCTTCCTATTGCGGGCGCATCGCAACCTGCCCGATTCATGGTCGAAGAAAATGAACCAGCCGGTGGACGACGGCATCAGTTCGCTGGTGGCGCTCTCCGGCGAAAGCTTGTTCATGAACGGTTCGCCGCTTCAAAAGTTTAAGATGGCGACGCTGGGAAAATCGGTGGGGGTCGTTCCCATCAAGATCAAAACGGAAGTCATCGGTCTGTTGATCGTCGTCCGCAGGAATGACCGTGAATTTACACGCGACGCGCAGACGATGCTCGAAGCCATGGCAGACTATGCCTCGATCTCAATGGTCAATGCTCGTTTGTTCCGCGCGTTGGAGCAGGCGGTCGAGAATGCGCGTGCAGGCGAGAAGCACCGTCATGCCTCATTGGAAACTCTGCGGGACGCCATCCATAGCGAAGTACAGGCGGCGCTTTATCCGCTTAATCTGATCCTGACGGAAATGCCCGGCGTGCTCAACGCTGAACAGAAAACGGCGCTTGAGTCGGTCAAGGCTGCCTTGCAACGCCTTTCGCGCTCGTCCGAAAAGACGGTTACACCCAAATAACGGAAGCATCAAGAGTCTCATGGCAAAACAGGAACTGATCCTACTGGCGCTGGACGCATCACCCATTCTGGATTTGATGGAACGGGCGTTGCATGCTGCCGGCTTCGAGGTGGCGGTCGTGAAAGATCGTCAGGGATTCGATAAGTCGGTTCAGGAAGCCATACCGGCATTGATCGTTGTCGGCGAATCCTTTGCCGGGCAAGATGGTATTTCCATTTCGCAGGAGATACTGGAACGTTTTCCGACCATGCCGATTATCCTGTATGCAAGTCAGGATGCGCCCGGGCTAGCCAAATCTGCGTTGAAGGCTGGCTTGAGCGGCTATTTTTATCCGCCGCTTAAGATGGAGGATATCGTCAACGAGGTACAGCGGAGTCTTCTCCGCGCGCGAAAACTCGGGGACTGGCTGCGGCGCGAGGTCAAGCGTACGACGGCGTCGCTGGAAGAAAAAGCCAAGATATCGGAAGCGGAACGCATCAAGTTGGAAGCGATCTTTTCGAATATCCAGGATGGGGTCATCGTTGTGGACGATCATCAACATATTCTGCTGGCAAACCGCATGGTCCGCGATATCTTTGGCTTGGGAGACGTGCCATTGCTGGGAAAACCGTTGAAGGATGTTGTCGCCAATGCGGACTTAAACGCCTTACTGGTCCGCTCGCGTGAAGGCGCGTTGAAATATCATGAGATCAATTTCGACGACGGGCGTGTCTTCACGGCGCAATACACGCCCATTCCCAAGATCGGCGGCGCGGTGACCATGCAGGATATTTCCTACCTTAAGGAACTGGACCGCCTCAAGAATGATTTCATTCACACAGTCTCGCACGACTTGCGTTCCCCGTTGACGGCTGTGTTCGGTTACATGGAATTGGTCGAACGTACTGGTCCTTTAAATGATAATCAACAGGAGTTCATGCGCCGCTTGCAGGGCAGCGTGCAACACATGACCAATCTGGTCAATGACCTGCTCGATCTGGGGCGGCTGGAAGCAGGGTTCGATACACGCCGTGAATTGGTCCATTTGGAGAATGTCCTGAAATACACGCTGGACGTCTTCGATGCCCAAGTGAAGAAGAAAAAGATCACCGTGGAAACCAGCATCAACGGCGAGTTGAAGCCGATCCGTGCCAACCCCATCCGCATCCGCCAGATGCTGGATAACCTCGTGGGAAATGCGATCAAATATACGCCAGAGGGCGGGCGTGTGCGGGTGTGGCTTTCCACCGAAGCGAACCAGATCGTCATCCGTGTGGAAGATACCGGACCGGGCATTCCTTCGGAAGAACAGAGCCGTGTCTTCGAAAAGTTCTATCGCGCTTCGAACCGCCCGCAAGGTGTGGAAGGCACCGGGCTGGGACTCGCCATCGTCAAATCGGTGGCAGACAGCCATCAGGGACGCGTGTGGGTCGAATCAAAAGTGGGGGAAGGGTCGGCGTTCGTCGTACTTTTGCCTGCCCACGAATAATCACCCCATCAATTTTTAAATTAAACATGCTGCCGCCGAGGGTTAGCCCGGCGGCAGCTTTCGCCAAAGGAGGAGACAGGGATGAGCAAATCAGAGGTGTCTTGTTGCCGTCTCCATGATGAATATTAAGCGATTTCCTAAAAATTGGGCATCGTAGAATGTCACCGATTGTATGTGATAATATTCACAAATGAAGATTGCCCTGTAGAAAGTTTTTTGCAGAGGCAATCGCTTCGTCCACGCTTCGGTATGTTGTGATTATCAAATTGGGGGCGGAATTCCCGGTGATCATTTTTGAAACTTTTCGACCCTCCATTGAAATGCACAAAACCGGCTTTCCCAGTTGCAGCGCATACGCGATCTCGTACCCGACGCCGTGCGAAGGCACGCTGACTTCCGCGATCAGCACATCGCAGTTCCGGATCCAATTTACATCACGTTCATACACATCCTGAGGCGAGAGAGCGCGCTCGCCATCCATGGCTTCGGCTTGAGCCAGGTGCGAGGTGGGAATTTCGTGCCCATCTGCCAGCAAGGCAGCCACAATGGTTTGATACGCCGACTCGAATTCGCGTCCGCCGGTGATGGAGCAGGCAAAATAAATGTTCATTTACGGGGTAGGCGGGAAAGGATGGAAGAGGTATCTTGCTTCTTCTGCGGGGCGGCGGTGATTCCCCCGGTGCGAAAACTTTCCAGTTCAGCGCTGAAGCGCATCCAATCATCCACAAGGAGGACGAAGTGAGGAGTCTTATCCTTGAAAAAAAGCGGGGAAAGAAAAAGCCGCAAAGCAGGTTGTGACATGGGAAAAGACGTCAGTTCGATCACGATCGCAGTCATCTTTGCGAGAGGCTGAATGATCTCTGCCTGCCATTTCGAAACATTTTTCGGCGGGAACAATGCCCCCATGTTTGAAGACGAAGCGCGGAGGATCCTTTTGTAAGAGACGTTCAAACGCAGGAACGGCGTGGCAAGTTTCAGGTGATCGCTGAATGGTTGCACGTAAGCGCTCTTCCGCAAAGCGAACAGCAGCGAACCAAAGAAAATGTTCAACACGCCTACGCTGGCAAATGCCACCCAGCGCCACATTTCAAATCCCCACATATACACAGCCACTGCCATCCCCAACAATGCAACACCCAGAAAAAGGATCGCTGGATACCAGCGGTTCATCATATGGGTATAGATGACGAGAGGATATCGGCGTCCGCCTTTTGCCATGACTGAATGAATCCCTTTTACGGCTCGAAGTGTCCGCCGCTTCTTCCCGGACCTTTGGACTCTTCCGGCTTGAGCTGGTTGATCAACTTCCCGATGGCTTGCTCGAGATGACCGCCGCGCAGGCTGAAGGTGATGTCGCCGCGCGTCTTTTCGATGATGCCGCGTGCCAGGTCGGTTTGGCGGCGCAGACCGTTGGTGATGGCGTCGGGGTAGTCCATGGTGACGAGGATGGAGTAGATCTCGTCCATGTAGCCGAGCAGGCGTTCGGCTTCTTCCGAGTAGCCGTGACGGAGAATATCCAGCGTGCGGCGGCGCAGTTCGCCGACGACTTCCGCCAACCCGTTGAGATAGGTTGCGGGTTCAACGATCAACTCTTCGGGAGTCTGAAGCGGTTGGTTTTGGATCAACGCACACGTGACGTTCGCTTCCACGAATTCCTTGAGCGCATCCTGTGTGTAGCCTGCGTAATACAGGTCGGGGTGAGAGGCAAGGGAATTTCGCAGGGTGTCTGCCAGTTGACGGGCTTCCTGCAATTGCGCGTCCATGGTTTCGACATCGTCGCGATGGACGGCGCGGATGGCGAGCGAACAGGCGCGGGTAAGTTGGCGCGCCTGCGCAAGTGCCTGGTCGCGGGCGGAGGTGCGGGCGTCGAAGGTCTTGCGGATCTGTTCGGCGATCGATTCAAGTTTATGCATGGCTATTCTTTGGTAGGGTCAGGCTTGGGCGGCTCGGGCGGCGGACCTTGGAACGGGCGGAAGAGATTATCTGCCAGTGAGCTGTTGGTGGGGATGCGGATCTCGCCGTAGGCGGCTTCGTACCGCGCAAGGTTATCTGTGAGCGCCTTCAATAAAAGTTTGGCGCTGAAGGGTGTCATGATCACGCGGGAGCGGATCTTGGCGCTGGTTTCGGCTGGGAGCAAGTGGGCGAAGTCGAAGACAATGTCGGAAGGGGAGTGGGCGATGCGCGCAAGGTTGGCGTAGACCAGCTCGAGATCTTCGGGCAATACCAGCGTGGGTCCGGCGGGTTTTGGGGGAATGGGAGGAGTTGTCATGAGATTCATAGAGACCCTTGGGACTGTAAACCCCAAGGGTCTTATCTATAGGCTAGAATGGGATGTCGTCTTCCGGGGGGAGTTCTGCCATGTCCATGCCGCCGCCGCCCGACATGGGGACGCTATCGCCGCCTTCTCCGCGCGAGGAGAGGAAGCGCACGGTCTGGGCTGTGACTTCGAAGGAGGAGCCCGCCGACCCGTCCTGCTTGGTCCAGATGCGCGGTCCGCCGGTGGCTTTGTCGGGTGTCAGGCGTCCTTCGATCAAGACCTTGGAGCCTTTTTTAAGATACTGGTTGCAGACTTCGGCGGTCTTGCCCCAGGTGGAAACGCGGAACCAGATGGTTTCCTTGACCTGTTCGCCATTGCCGGAGGTGTACTGGCGGCTGGTGGCAACCGAGAAGGATGTGACTGCCTGCCCGGACGGGGTGTAGCGCATCTCCGGGTCTTTGCCCAGATTGCCGACGATGATTAAGGTATGGTACATGGGGGGAATCTCCTCTTGAGTTATGGGTACCCGTCGAAACACGGCGGGGAAATGGTTCGTTTCCATTTTACCCCCAGTCCTGGCTGTAAGAAAGTAATTTAAGGAATAGTCAAATATCTAACAACACCTATTCTCAGAGGAGAGAGAACACTATGTCTGAATCCACCCCGAAACGTTACCACCCCGCTCATACCGCCATTCACTGGCTGATGGCTTTGCTGGTCATTATGATGCTTGGCGTTGGCAAGTTTGCCATGCCCGGCATTTCCCCCGAAGACCCGCAAAAGCCGATGATGTTGCAGTCTCACGCGTACATTGGCTTTGCCCTCACGGTGCTCCTTGTCATTCGCCTTGTTTTGCGCTTTACCACCAAGCAACCGGCCCCCGCAGATGCGGGCAACGCCTTCCTTAACCGGGTTGGCAAGGCTGTGCACATCCTACTGTATGTGTTGTTGATCGGCATGGCAGCTAGCGGGCTGGGCTTGTTCCAGATGGCGAACTTGCCGGCTGTCTTCAGCGGCGCGGCGCCGTACCCATCCAATTTCTTCGATTACCCAGCCCGTAACGGTCATGGTTTGTTCTCCGGGCTGCTGTTGGCGTTGGTTGCCCTGCATGTGGGCGCGGCATTGTACCATCAATTCATCCGCAAGGATAACTTGATGGCTCGCATGTGGTTTGGGAAATAGGCTACAATGAACTTCCGAAGATATTCTTCGGAAGTTTTCTTTTTCGGAGGCAGCCATGACCGTCAGACGTTCGACCGATGTAGAAGCGAAACATGTCGCTGCGGGCAAAGATACGACCATTCAGGTCTTGATCTCTTCGCAAGAGGGACCGAACTTTGCGCTGCGAAAGTTTTCGATGAGATCCGGCGGCGGGATGCCGCGTCATACCAATGAAGTGGAACACGAACAGTACGTTCTGCGCGGCGAAGCGACCATCACCATCGGTGACGAAACGCATCACGTCCGGACCGGGGATGTGGTCTTCATCCCGGCGGGCGTGATCCACTCGTATGAAAATACGGGAAGCGAACCGTTCGAGTTTTTGTGCATTGTCCCCAACAAGGAAGATGTGATCAAGATTGTGGAAGAAGGCTGTTGATTTACAACGGTGTCTTCATTGGAATACCCGCCTTGCGCGGATATTTCGGCGGCGTGGCAGCGACCTTGTCCACCAGCACGAGATAGCGGTCATCAGCGACGCCGGGCAATTCGACGGGGATTAACTGCTTCAGTTTTCCACCCAACAACCTCATCGCCTTTTCAGCGGACTGCGCTTCGGCGGGTCCGCTTTCGCCTTTTTGGGCGAGCATCGTCCCGCCGACCTTGACCAGCGGCAGCAAATACTCGCTTAGGATGTTGAGATTCGCCACCGCGCGAGCCACTGCCCAATCGTAGGATTCTCGATGCGCGGGGTCTTGTCCCAGCGTCTCGGCGCGGGTGTGGATGACTTCTATATCTTCCAATCCCAATGTCTGGATGATGTGCTGGCAGAACATGGCTTTCTTGCCAACTGATTCGACCAGCGTCACATGCATGGTTGGGTAAACGATCTTAAGTGGAATGCCGGGGAAGCCCGCGCCTGTGCCCACGTCCACAAGACGTTTGGGCGGGTTGGCTTTCCAAGCCGACACACAGGAATACGAATCCAGAAAATGCTTGGTGCGGATCGACTCGACATCGCGGATGGCGGTCAGGTTGAATTTCTGGTTCCAGTCCACCAGTTCTTTTTCATAATGGATGAGCGCCATCACCTGCCGCGCTGTGAGATGGACATTGAATAGGGTTTTTGCATCCTGAATGAGGGCATCCATATACGGTGATTATAAAGCAAAAGATTGCATGTGTTATTGGCGCGCAAAATGGTAGGCTTTGTTTGGTTGAGATTGATTCGTTGCTGCCCGAAACCTCTTCTCCATGATGCAAAACGGAGGATGACTTTGTGAGCCATCCTCCGTGGACATCCCCTATTGCTTAATTCACTTGCTACTTCTTTGTTTCTTCTTTTTCCTGTGGCTCGACCTTCTTCTTGTTGCCGCGCACCTTACGGAAGCCCCAGCGTACTCCGAGGAAGGCGAGGTACAACGGGATGCCGATGGTGATCCACACAGGCAGGGTGTAGATGACGAACCGGATCAGGAAATCTACAAAGTTCTGCCAGAAGTAGATCAGGTCTTGAATGGCGTCGCGCGCCACGCCCTGCGGTTCCCAGCCGCCGATCTCGATCGGCTGAATGGTCTCTTCGGCGATGATGCGGATGCTGATGGCAGACAGGGCTGCAGCTTCTTCGTAATACTTGATCTGCCCCTGAATGATCTCGATCTGTTCGCGGTAGTACATCAACTGGTTGAAGATGTTGACGACTTCGTCCGTATCTGCCGCGCTCTGCATCAGTTTGGTCAATTCCTGTTCAGCGGCTTGATAGGTCTTGAGCCGCGACTTTAAGTCCACGTATTCGGCGGTCACATCCTGACCGGAACGGGTCTCGTTCTGAACGTCCACCACATCTTCCTTGATCTTTTCAAGCGCTTCATCCAAATCTTCAGAAGGCACACGGATGGTGATGGAGGCTTCGGGGACGGGAGTGTAATTGCTGGTATAGCCCTGATACAAACTGGACGAGACCACAAATCCACCCATCTCCTGTGCCATTTCCTGAATCTCTTGCATGCGCACTTCCACGTCAGCGACAACAATGGACAGGTCTGCGTTTTGGATGACGATACGTTCCACATTGGCAGCGCGGGAGTCACCGCCTCCGCCAGAGCCCGGCGCAGACTCGGCGAATTCCTCCGTGTACATCGTCGGCAGGGCTTCCGGCATGGGGGCGTAGCCCATCTCCTGGTCCGCCATGATGGGGGCTTCTTCGGATGCAGCAGAACCGCAGGCTCCCAGGATCAGGGTCGCAATGAGGACAATGCTAAATGGCAAAATACGTTTCATCTTCTTCTCCTTTTTCTTTCAGTGATTTCTCTGTCCAAAGGACGAATGATTACAAAGAATAGTTCCCCCCTAATTGTACAACTTCCAACAAAGAATAAGTCCTCCCGAAACCTCGGGAGGACTTTTGTGGGAATTACCAGCCTTCGGCAATTCGCACCGCGTGTTTTTCGGGCAAGCCTGCCGCACGGATGCGCTCCTGCACTTCGGCAACGTTGTATTCCACCCGCTTTGGAGTCCAGGTGCGGGCTTCGGTATCGTAGATGGCGTATGCGGCGCGCGGGTCCCGGTCTCGGGGTTGACCCACGCTCCCGGGGTTCAGGATCAACTTCGGGTGAAGTTGAAGCGTTACATCTGGTTTGGTCTGCTCCACGGTGACACGATCCGAGGTTTCATCGCGCACGAACACGCTCTGGATGTGCGAATGTCCCACGAAGCACCACGGCGTGTCGAAATGATCGAAGTTCAGGCGTGCCGTGAGCGAGTTCAAAATGTATTCCCATAGCGGGTCGCGCGGACTTCCGTGGGCAATGGTCGCCTCGCCGCGCACCTTGGCTTTGGATGGCAGCGAGCGCATGAAATCCATGTTGGTGGCGGTCAACACTTTTTCGTGATGCAGCAGCGATTTTTTCGCGTCGCCGTTGAAGGTTTCGAGAGGCATCTTGCCGATGGCAGCCACATCGTGATTGCCGAGCAGGCAGGTGAGGTGGGGGATCTCCTGCACTTCCTCCACCACCGCGTTCGGGTCGGGACCATACCCCACGAGGTCACCGAGGCACCAGGTCTCATCCACCTTCCCGGCGTCTTTGAGCACGGCTTCGAGCGCCGTGTAATTTGCATGAATATCCGACATGACCAAAATGCGCATGTTACTCCAACAGCCTTGCAATGTGTTCGATGATTTTTTCAGCCGCTTCTGTTTTGGTCATCAACGGCAATGGGTTCTGCGTTCCATCTGCAAACAGCAATGTGATGCGGTTCGTCTCCACCGCAAACCCGGCATCATTGGCAGAGATGTCATTGGCTGCGATGAAATCCAACCCTTTGGATTTTAACTTCTCCGATGCGTTCGCCAACAGGTCGCGACTCTCCGCCGCGAATCCCACCGTGACCTTAAAGCGCCTCTTCCCTGACCCGGGAGCGGATACTGTTTTCAGAATATCAGGCGCTGCCTCGAGTTCGATCTGCGGAATGCCGTCGCGTTTTTTGAGTTTATCCTTTGCCACCACTTTTGGGCGGAAATCCGCTGCTGCGGCTGCCATGATAAGTACATCCGCCGATTCAACCAGAAGTGTGTCGAGCATGTCTTGCACGCTTTTTACGTTGACGACCTTCGCGCCTACTGGCGGAGTCAAGGCTGTTGGCGTGGTGATGAGCGTGACATCCGCGCCGGAGTCCAATGCGGCTTGGGCGAGGGCGTAGCCTTGTTTGCCGGACGAATGATTGGTGATGACGCGCACCGGGTCGATGGCTTCCTGCGTTCCTCCGGCAGTGACGATGACTCTTTTTCCGGCGAGTTTTCCATTCTTTCCCAGCACTACGCGGATCTGCCCAAGCACTTCGGCTGGTTCGACCATGCGTCCCGTGCCTTGTAAGCCTGAAGCGAGGTGTCCGGCTGCGGGTCCAGTGACAAGCACTCCACGAGTCTGAAGCGTTTTGAGGTTTTCCTGCGTGGCCGGGTGGTCGAACATCCCACCATCCATGGCGGGCGCGATCAGCATCGGGCATTTCGCCGCCAAAGCCGTGACGGTGAGCAAGTTATCCGCGATGCCGTGTGCGAGTTTTGCCATTGTGTCTGCGGTGCAAGGGGCAATGACGAGCAGGTCTGCCGTCTTGCCGAGGCTGATGTGCATGACATGGGCTTGGTCGCCCCACAGATCGTTGTCGGTGTATGCTTTGCGCCCGGTGACGGATTGAAAGGTAAGCGGGCTGACGAATTTCTCCCCCGCACCGGTCAGGATGACATCCACCTGCGCGCCCGCCTGCGTCAGTTTGGAAGCGATGTCTGCCGCTTTGTATGCGGCGATGGAACCGGTCACGCCGAGGAGGATGTGTTTGTTCGCGAGGTTGGACATACGGGGTGATTATACTTCCAAGAAGAGGGCGATGGAGGGTAAAAGGGTACTTACGGCGCTCTGACGGCATGATCTCTTGTAATTCTTTTGTAAAGATTACGGGTTCCCAAAAAGGCGAAAAATGCAATTGTGCTGGGTATAATTGCGGGCATGACTGAAACCATCCGTAGAGTGAACCGTTCCAAAGACGATGCGCGGGCGAGCTATAACCGCCTCAGCCGCTGGTATGACATGATCGCCGGAAGTACCGAGAAGAAATATCGTGACATGGGCTTGGAGAAGTTATCTGCCCAGCCCGGTGAAAAAATTCTGGAAGTGGGCTTCGGCACGGGACATTGTCTGCTGTCGCTGGCGCAGTCTGTCGGCGCGGCGGGACGTGTGATCGGCTTGGATATTTCCGATGGGATGCTCGCCATCGCCAAAGACCGTCTGGAAAAGGAAGGCTTGGGTGAACGTGTCGATCTGCATCTCGGCGACGCTGCCAACCTGAACTTCATCGAAGCGAATTCGCTTGACGGCGTTTTTATGAGTTTCACGCTGGAACTTTTTGACAACCCCGAAATTCCGCGTGTGCTTCAAGAATGCAAACGGATATTGAAACCCGGTGGTCGCGTGGCGGTCGTTTCGATGACCAAAACGAATCCGCCCGGGTTGCCGGTCCGCATTTATGAATGGTTTCATGACACCATGCCGAACTACGCGGATTGCCGTCCCATTTTTGCGAAGCAGGCAATGGAAGAAAGCGGCTTGGTCATTCAGGATGTAAGCGTCTCGTCCATGTGGGGGCTGCCGGTGGAGATCGTGCTGGGGAAGAAGGCATGAAGATCGTCTATCTCGCGACCGGCGCGGCAAATATGTATTGCGGTAGCTGTATGCACGATAATGCCCTCGCCGCCGGGATGAAAGACGCGGGCGCGGACGTCAGTCTATTTACGCTTTACACGCCGATGCGCTTGGACGAGCCCGCCGTCGGCGAGAAACAGATCTTGTATGGGGGCATCAAAGCCTATATGACGCAGCGTTTTCCGAATCCCTTCCCCGGGCGGAATTTATTGATGCGTCTGGCAGGCTCGCAATTCCTGCACCGCCTCATGCCGTACTTTGACATCGGCTCGGCGGTGGATGCAGAAGCGAACGCTGAATTGACCATTTCCATGTTGAAGGGCGAACAGGGCAACCAGAAGGAATTACTTCACGAACTCATCGAGTGGATCCAAAAATATCATCAGCCGGATGTCATCCATGTTACGAATGCGTTGATGATCGGAGTCGTCCGCGAGTTGAAGCGTTCACTGAAGATTCCAATCACGTGCGGATTGCACGGCGAGGATATTTTTTTGGAAGGGCTGCCGCCTCATTTTCAAGAAGAGGCGCTTTCTCTCATCCGCGAACGCTCGCATGACGTGGACCGCTTCCTTGCCATCAGTTCGTATTACGGCACCATGTTCTCGAAGTGGGTGGGTATCGACCCGAACAAGATCGATGTGGTCTACCCCGGCGTTGCCCTGAACGATTACCGCGACCTGACTCCCGACACGTCCAGCCGCCCGCTGACCGTTGGTTTTCTCGCGCGCTTCGTCCCTGAGAAGGGCTTGCATCTGCTCGTGGATGCGTTTGCCACCCTGATCCATTCGGGCGAGTTCCAGAACTTGCAGCTTGTCGCAGGTGGATATATGAGCAGCGCCTACAAGACCTACATCAACGGCATTCGCAAAAAGATAAAGGATAACGGTCTCGAAGATCGCGTCAAATTGCTCGGTACATTGGACCGGACTCAAAAGTTGAATCTCTTCCGCCAGATGGACGTGTTCTCCGTCCCAGCGCCATATCGCGAGCCGAAAGGGATTTCCATCCTTGAAGCGTTGGCTGCGGGTGTGCCGGTCGTCCAGCCGGAACATGGTTCATACCCTGAGTGGATTCAAGCCACGCAAGGCGGGCTCTTATGCCGCCCGCATGATAGTGTGGATCTCGCCGATAAACTCGCCATGTTATTGCGCGATGCGGAATTGCGTAAACGTCTCGGTCAGCAGGGACGGAAAGCCGTCTTCGAAAAATTCTCATCCGAAGTCATGACCTCCGCCACGTTGGGTTCGATGCGGAGGTTGCTTCCTGAAATTGCCCCTTGACGCATCTTCCTCTCAGGCATAGAATAGCGCCCAACATGCTTAAGTCTGCCCGCTGGTTTGCGTATTTTTATTTTTACGGTTTCCGAGGTTCGGTTGCCGGTGGCGGCGCTTAAGTAGACAGAGAAACTTGATCTGTATGCAAAAAGAGCGAGACCACACGGTCTCGCTCTTTTATTTTTGCTTAGGAGATGACAAGATGCCCACACGAGGAATCCGCGGCGCGACCACCGTCGCAGAGGACGACCCAGACCAGATCCTTCAGGCAACGCGTGAGTTGCTTGAGGCGATCATGCAGGAGAATGCCCGCTTCGCCCCGGAGGATGTTGGCAGCGCCATTTTTACGGTGACCGATGACCTCGCTTCCACCTTCCCGGCGCAGGCAGCGCGGCAAATGGGCTGGGGACTCGTCCCGATGATGTGTGCGCGCGAGATTCCCGTCCCCGGTAGTCTGCCAAAGGTGATCCGTGTGTTGGTGCATTGGAATACAGACACGCCGCAGAGTCAGATCAGGCATGTCTATTTGCGGGATGCAGTGAAACTAAGACCCGACCTGGTGGCGGCGCAATAGTCGCCTACAAGTTACGTGTTTGAACGTTAGAAAGTCAAAAAATTTCAACAGGAGTTGTTTTGTATGATGATCATTATGAAATCCAATGCCACGCCCCAGCAAGTGGAGATGGTGATTGCGGCTGTTAGGGAAGCGGGATTGAACGTCCACCTTTCCCAGGGAGTCGAGGCGACCGTCATCGGCGCCATCGGCGAGACGCACAGCATTCCGACCGAGCGCTTCGAAAGTTTGGATGGGGTGGATACCGTTCAACGGATCACCCAGCCGTACAAACTGGCATCGCGCCAGTTCCACCCTGAAAACACCGTCCTGCCGATCGACGGATTCACTGTCGGCGGCGAAGAGATCGCTGTCATTGCGGGACCGTGTTCAGTGGAGAGTCGCTCCCAGATCATTGAAACGGCTTTGGCTGTGAAAGAAGCGGGTGCGTGCGCCTTGCGCGGGGGGGTCTTCAAGCCGCGCACATCCCCATACGTGTTTCAGGGTCTCGGTGAAGAAGGTCTCGAACTGCTTGCCGAAGCCCGCGAAGCGACGGGCTTGCCCATCGTGGTTGAGATCATGTCGCAAGTCCAGCTCGACCTGATGGTGAAGTATGTGGATGTGCTGCAAGTGGGTGCGCGCAACATGCAGAATTTCAACCTGCTGCGCGCCATCGGCGAGTCGCGCACGGCGGTTCTTCTCAAACGCGGGCTTTCTGCCACCATCGAAGAACTGCTTATGTCTGCCGAATACATCCTTGCCGGGGGAAACAGCCGTGTGATGTTGTGCGAACGCGGTATTCGCACGTTTGAAACCGCCACCCGTAATACGACCGATATCAATGCCATTCCCGTTCTGAAAAACCTGACCCATTTGCCTGTGATCCTCGACCCAAGCCACTCCACCGGTCACGCGGATTATGTCGCTGCGATCGCCCGCGCAGGGATCGCCGCTGGTGCAGATGGACTCATTGTCGAAGTTCATCCCGACCCGGCGAAAGCGGTCTCAGATGGCAAGCAATCGCTCAGACCTGAGAAGTTTGCCGCGATGGTCACCCAAGTCGGTCAGATCGCACAAATTATGGGACGCAACCTCGCCACGGCCTCGGAATATCAAAAGACAGGTTGGGCGTAAGAGCGGATATCGGTACTTACGATTTAGCAATTACCAACAGTTAATCACCATTTACTCAAAAGGAAACCACATACCATGATGATCATTATGCAACCCGGCGCGCCCCGCGAACAGATCGATGCGGTCATTGCTGCTGTTGAAAAACACAAGCTTTCTGCGCATCCCATCTTCGGTGTGGAGCAAACCATCATCGGCGCCGTCGGCGACGGGCATTACGTTTTGAAGGAAGAATTCGAAGCCTTTCCCGGTGTGCTCGAAGTCCAGCGTATTTCCAAGCCGTACAAACTTGCCTCGCGCCAGTTCCACGAACAGGATTCCGTTTTCGAGTTCAACGGCTTTACCATCGGCGGCACGGAAGTTCCCATCATTGCCGGACCCTGCTCGGTGGAAGGTCGCGAGCAAATCCTCGAGATCGCGCAAGCCGTTAAAGAAGCGGGCGCAAATGCCCTGCGCGGTGGCGTCTTCAAACCGCGCACATCCCCGTATGCCTTTCAAGGTCTCGGCGAAGAAGGTCTCGAGTATATGGCAGAAGCCCGCGAGCAAACCGGGCTTCCCATCGTCGTGGAAGTGATGGCAGTTTCGCAAATTGCGATGATGGAAAAATATGTGGATGTCTTCCAACTTGGCGCGCGCAACATGCAAAATTTCAATCTACTGCGTGCTCTCGGCGAAACACGCACGCCTGTCCTTTTCAAACGCGGCATGTCTGCCACCATCGAAGAAATGCTGATGGCGAGTGAATACATTCTCAACGGCGGTAATCATCGCGTCATCCTGTGCGAACGCGGCATCCGCACGTTTGAGACCGCCACCCGCAACACCACCGACATCAACGCCGTGCCTGTGCTCAAGAAATTGACCCATCTGCCCGTTGTCATCGACCCATCTCACTCCACGGGTGACTCGGCTTTTGTTTCATCCATTGCCAAAGCGGGCGTTGCCGCAGGCGCCGACGGTCTCATCGTCGAAGTACATCAAGACCCCGCGCACGCCATCTCTGATGGCAAGCAATCTCTCACACCGGAGGCTTTTGCCAAAATGGTGAAACAGGTCAAAGCGGTGGCTGAGGCGGTGGATCGTCGCCTGGTTCCTCAACATGAACGAGCCTGACTTTAATCTCGCAGAGGCAAGGGTCGCTATCATCGGATTGGGCTTGATGGGCGGTTCGCTGGCATTGGGATTAAGAGGCAGATGTGCCGCCCTCTATGGAATCGACCCGCATCTTCCCACACTCGAACTTGCTCTGTCCCAACATATCGTGGACTACGCTGAAAGCGACCCTGCCAACCTCCCCCCCGATGTTGACCTTGTGATTCTGGCAGCGCCTGTTCCAGCCATCCTTGCACTCATTAATCATTTACCATTTACCATCTCCCATCCCTGCATCGTCATGGACTTGGGCTCCACAAAACGGATGGTGGTCGAAGCCATGTCACAACTACCCGAACGCTTCGACCCCATCGGCGGGCATCCCATTTGCGGCAAGGAAAAACTCT